>Ga0105049_10003221_pt1 | contig 19306 bp, 19 predicted proteins | sample MAT06_FD_78087 | JGI IMG/M metagenome (GOLD analysis project Ga0105049, IMG submission 78087) | Freshwater microbial communities from Lake Fryxell liftoff mats and glacier meltwater in Antarctica - MAT-06 | ecosystem: Environmental > Aquatic > Freshwater > Ice > Liftoff microbial mat | place...
CACGGCTGCGCCACCAGCAGCCAAGCGCAAGCGCGCGGCAGCCTGATAATCGGCGGGTGAGCCAACAAGCACTGATCGAACAGCTGGACGCGGCCCTGCCGCAGACACAGTGCACACGCTGCGGCTACCCGGACTGCCGCTCCTACGCTGAGGCAATCGCCACCGTCGACCCTTTGCATCGCGCCGACATCAACCGCTGCCCACCGGGCGGCGCAGAAGGTATCGAGCGACTGGCCGCCATCACCGGCCGTGCCGTCTCGCCACTGGACCCCCACCATGGCGAAGAAGGCGCGCGTGCGCTGGCCGTGATCGACGAGGCCTGGTGCATCGGCTGCACCTTGTGCATCAAGGCCTGCCCTGTGGATTGCATCGTTGGTGCTTCCAAGCTCATGCACACGGTGATCGATGACCAATGCACCGGCTGCGAGTTGTGTGTGCCAGCCTGCCCGGTGGACTGCATCAGCATGGTGGCGGTGACGGGGCAGGCCACCGGCTGGCAGGCCTGGAGCAGCGAGCAGGCCGGGGCTTCGAAGCAGCGCTATGACTGGCATCAGATCAGGGTGCAGCGCGACAAGCGCGAAAACGACGAACGCCTGGCTGCGAAAGCGCAGGCCAAGCTGGACGATCTGGCAGCCCACAGCGGCATCACAGACCCTGCAGCGCTGGCGGCCAAGCGCGCGGTCGTCGAAGCCGCCATGCAGCGCGCCCGCGACCGCAAGGCCACACCCCCCAAGTCAGCAGCCAGCACAGGGCCCCAGGGCGTCGGCGAGTGAAGCGAAAGCTGGGTCCAGTGACTGTATGACCGACGCCCAGATGCGCCGCTTCTTTGTCACGCTGGCCCAGGTCAACCCGGCGCCGCAGACCGAGCTGGAATACAGCAGCCCGTTTGAGTTGCTGGCCGCCGTGCTGTTGTCGGCCCAGGCCACCGATGTGAGCGTCAACAAAGCCACCCGCCACTTGTTTGCGATCGCCAACACGCCTCAGGCGATGCTGGTGCTGGGCGAGCAGGAACTGGCCGAGGCCATCCGCACCATCGGCCTGTACCGCACCAAGGCCAAGAACCTGATCAAGACCTGCCAGATCCTGATCGAGCAGCATGGCGGCGAGGTGCCCAGCACGCTGCAAGCGCTGCAGGACTTGCCCGGCGTTGGCCGCAAAACCGCCAACGTCGTGCTCAACGAAGTCTTTGGTGTGCCCACGGTCGCGGTGGACACCCATGTCTTCAGGGTCAGCAACCGCACCGGGCTGGCGCCCGGAAAGACGCCTCTGGAGGTGGAAGAAGCTCTGATGCAGCGCATCCCCAAGCCGTTCCTGGCCAACGCGCACCACTGGCTGATCCTGCACGGCCGCTATGTCTGCCTGGCTCGGGCACCACGCTGTAACGACTGCGCCGTGCGCATCTGCTGCGATCTGGGCGCTTCTACAATGCCTTCGGGGGTCGAGGGGAAGGCAAAAAAGGGGGTGAGGCATGGCCATATTTGAAGACCTTTCAGAACGGGTCGACCGCCTGTTGCTGAGGAATCGCGAGCTGAAGCGGACCACAGCCTTGATCGCGGATCAACTGCTCACCGTCACGGCCGACCGTGACAGCCTGAAGTCTCGATTGTCGGCTGCCAGGGCCCGCGTGGATGCATTGCTGGCCCGCTTGCCTGCAGATGACCTGGCCCCCACGGCAAGCAGGGCTGCATCCATACCCGTCCAAGCCGCAGAAACTGCATCGGCAATTGAAACTGCCGCGGATGCGCAACAGCCACTGCAGCCACTGCAGCAAGCCGCCGCAGCGGACGCCGACTCGAAGTCGAAGGCCAAGGTACCAGACAACTCCAAGCAGGCAGGTTCCGCATGAAGCAGATGGAGGTCACGATCCTGGGCCAGGTCTACATGCTGGGCTGCCCCGAAGGCGGCGAGCAGATGCTGCGCACGGCCGTGGCAGCGGTCGACAAGGAGATGACCCATATCCGCGACGCCGGCAAGGTCAAGGCGCGCGAGCGGGTGGCGGTGCTGGCCGCACTGAATCTGGCCTATCAACTTGCAGAGCAGGCGGCACAGCAGGCGGCACAACACTCGCAGCACGTCGCCAGGACCGAGACCAATCCGAGCAGGAAGCCAGCAGCCGCTGCACCGGCGGCCACAGTCCAGGAACTGGAAGCCCTGCTGCGACGCATCGACGATGCGCTCAGCGAGGACGGGCAGCTGCTGTAGCGGCTTGGCTGGCCAAGCACGCGACGCTCAAGAGACAGCGCATGCAATGCGCCCAGTTTGCGTGACATCTGCCGCGCTGCAAAACAAACACAGGCAGCGCCTTGAAGCCCTAGAATGGGCCCGTCCGTCGTGATCGCGTGAGCTTAATATTTCCTTGAACCGATGCTCATTGAGCCAGGGCTTGGAACATTGCCCAGCGGGCGTGATCGTCTCGCGTCAGATGAACCCGAAGCTGGGCTGACCTCGCCCACCTGAACTTCCCTGAGGGTTCAGGAATGCGGTTCACGGGTCACGGCGGACACCTATTTGCAGCGGCGCTTGGTACGAGCGCGGCCTTCACTGCACCATGAAGCACTGGTTGATGAAAAGCGAGCCGAGCGAGGCATCGATCGATGACCTTGCCCAGGCGCCAAACCAGACCTTGCCCTGGACCGGTGTGCGCAACTACCAGGCGCGCAACTTCATGCGTGATCAGATGCAGCCAGGCGACGGCGTGCTCTTCTATCACTCGTCCTGCCCACAACCCGGAATTGCAGGTTTGGCCACGATTGTTGGCGGTCTGGCGCCTGACCTGGCCCAGTTCGACCCCGCCAGTCCCTACTACGACCCCAAGAGCCAGCCTGCAGCGCCACGCTGGTTGAAGATCGACGTCCGGATGGAACGTAAGACTCGGCTGCTCAGCCTGGCCGAAATGCGCCAGGCGCCCGAACTGGCGCAGATGCAGGTGCTGCAGCGGGGCAACCGGTTGTCCATCACACCGGTATCAAAGGCTGATTGGCACGCGGTTCTGAAGAAGCTGGCCCATGCGGGCGGCGCATCGACACAAGGGTGAACTTGGGCATCGACGCGACGCTGGTGTTGGAATTGCTGGCACTCGGCCTGGTGGTGGGCTTTTTGGCCGGGCTGCTGGGCGTGGGCGGCGGCATGATGATGGTGCCGGTGCTGGCTTATCTGCTGGTGCAGCGCGGCGTCGAAGGCGGCATGGCGGTCAAGATGGCGATTGCGACCTCGATGGCGACGATCATCTTCACCGCCTTGTCCAGCGTGCGTGCGCACCAGCGGCTGGGCAATGTGCGCTGGCCGATCGCCAAGCGCATGGTGACTGGCATTTTGCTGGGCGGGCTGGTCTCGGGTGCAGGCGCCTTTGCGCTGCTCAAAGGGCGCGGCTTGGCGCTGCTGTTTGCCATTTTCATCAGCTACATGGCGCTGCAGATGATGCTGGACCGCAAATCCAAACCGGGCCGCGAGATGCCTGGGGCGATGGGCACAACGGCAGTGGGCGCAGGCATCGGCTTCATTTCCGCGCTGCTGGGCGCGGGGGGTGCCTTTTTGTCGGTGCCCTTCATGACCTGGTGCAACGTGCCGCCGCGTCACGCGGTAGGCACCAGCGCTGCGCTGGGGCTGCCGATTGCGCTGGCCAGCACGGCGGGCTACGTCATCAGCGGCTGGCAGCTGCCGCAGGTACTGCCCGGCTCAGTGGGTTATCTGTATCTGCCAGCGCTGCTGATCGTCTCGCTGGCCAGCGTCAGCATGGCGCCCTGGGGCGCGCGCACGACGCAGAAAATCAACACCGCCCTGTTGAAAAAGTTCTTTGCCTGCCTGTTGCTGGTGCTCGCAGCGAGCATGCTGTACCGAGCCTGGGCCGGGTGAGTGCAGCGCAGTCTGCTCTGCCTGGCGTGGCAAGCTCAGCCGGCTGCAGCATCCAGTGAAATCGCCGCCAGCGTGACCTGATTGCCGCCCCGGCGTGAAGCCTCGCGCAGGGCTGCCGTGCAGGCCTGCAGCAATGCCTCCTGGCTTTGCGCCGTGTGCGGGAAGCTGGCGACGCCGATAGACACCGAGAAATCCACTTCCTGCCCTTCGTGGACAACGATCTGCGCTTCACACTTGCGGCGCAGACCCTCCATGCGGGTGTGCGCTGTGGCCAGCCCGACGCCTGACAACAAGACTGCAAAACGCCGATCGTCGTAACGACAAGAAGCATCCATCGCGCGTGTGCCGCCGCGCAGCAAGCGGCCCATGGCCTGCAGCATCGTGTTCTCACCCGCCGCGCCAAGGGCCTGCACGCGCTGGCCCGCGGGGTCCATCTCGATGAATACGATGGCAAATTCTCGGTGCTCTCGCGTGGACAGATCGACCTCGCGGCGTAACTGGTCTTCGAAGTGGGCGCGCCTGTACAGGCCCGAGGCCGGGTCGCGCATCGCTTGATCGGCGATCTCGCGTCGCAGCATCTCGTTGGCACGCTGTTGCTGCTCGATCTGCTCCAGCGCAGCCCGCAACTGCCCTTCGCGCAGCCGTTCCGGCGCCACATCGTGCCAGACACTCAGTATCCAGCCTTCACCTGCTTGGCCGGGCGATGCCTGGGCCGATCCCACCGGCCCCTGAAGACCCACACACATGCGCAAAACCGTAAACTCGCGCCGCTCGCCGCCCCACTCGAAGCGGTGATCGCTGTGCAGCGGCTCGGGCTGCGCCATCGCGGTGTGTTCTGCCGCCCGCAGCACCGTGGAAACCGAAGCTTCAAAGATATCGGCATCTGTGTAGCCCAGGATCTGCGCCACAGGTCGCCGTAAAAATTCTGCCATCGCAGCGTTGACATGGGCGTAGCGGCCACTGCTGAGCTCTTTGATGGCGAGCAACTCGCCGCGGCGCTGCAACAGGGCTGGCACGGCGCCCCCCAGCACGGCGGGCAGGTCCAGATCGTTCAGTTTTTCTTCAAGATTGGAATCAAGGGTGGTCAACATCGGTGGGTTCACGCTTGGCTAAGGCTGTCAATCCGGGCGGCAGAGCCCGGCGGCTGGATCTCAAAAAGCTGAGTTGGGGCCCCTCTGGCCCCCAACTCGCTTCACTTGCACCACATTGCAACAGACCGCACCGTACGCTCAAACCTGGTGGGCGAAAAGGGGCTGCAACGCAAAATCGGCATTTTCACGCCTGAACTGAAGCTGCCGGACCAGGAAATCGGCAGTTTCTTCGGGCACGAAACATGCTACCTGGGTCTCGTTCGGGCGCAATGACGAATGAACCGGCTTTGCGCAACGAGGGTGTTGAAATGCTGGCCCGCCTTTGGCTGCCGGGCCAGACCGCACCGCCGTTCAGGACAGCGGCCCCGCCTGCGCCCTGCTGGGCGCAGCGGCTGCACTCAGGCTGCACTCAGGCTGCGCAGGGGCAAGCAGCCTGAAGTCGCCCCGAACATCAGTGAGCACACTTTCCCGTCTTGCGCTTGCCTTCCTTCGGGCTATAATCTTTGGCTTTGCTGCAGTTCGGCACTGCTTTATTCATGACCTTGTCAGCATTCGGCTGACGGCTGCAGATCAGCAAATCGCTGACGGGTTGCAGGGCTGCAGACAGCATCGGAACATTGATTACACATGACCACCATTCGAGTCAAAGAAAACGAACCTTTTGATGTGGCACTGCGCCGCTTCAAGCGCACCATCGAGAAGATCGGCCTGTTGACCGACTTGCGTGCCCGTGAGTTCTATGAAAAGCCCACCTCCGAGCGCAAACGCAAGAAGGCTGCTGCGGTCAAGCGCCACTTCAAGCGGGTTCGCAGCATGCAATTGCCCAAAAAGATGTACTGACCCGTATTTTTTTATGCTGTACAGCCTCTGCTGTCACAGCACAACCTCCAAGCCCGCACGGTGTACCGCAGCGGGCTTGTTGCATTGAGGAAATCCAGATGGCCAGCGCACTGAAAACCCGCATCACCGAAGACATGAAAGACGCCATGCGCGCCAAGGATGCGCTGCGTCTGTCCACCATCCGAATGCTGCTGGCGGCTTGCAAACAGCGCGAGGTGGACGAGCGCATCGAGCTCGACGATGCTGCCGTGGTCGGCTTGGTGGACAAGCTGATCAAGCAACGCAAAGACTCGATCCAGGCTTTTGAGCAAGCCCAACGCCAGGATCTGGTGGACAAGGAAACAGCCGAGTTGAAGGTGCTGCAAGCCTACCTGCCAGTTCGCCTGAGTGCCGACGAAGTCGCCGCAGCGGTGGCCGCCCTGGTGGGCGAATTGCGCAGCGGCCAGCCCGCGTTGGGGCCCGCAGACATGGGCAAGGTGATGGGTGCAGCCAAAGCAAGACTGGCCGACAGGGCCGAGATGGGAATGATCTCTGCGGCTGTCAAACAGGCTTTGTCACGCCCTGCAGCTTGATTCAACCGCCTGGCATAGTCTCTGCTTCATTCAGCGACCCACCCTTCACAGGACATTTGCGCATGAGCACATCACTGCCCTTGCGGGCCATGTCGCCCCAACTGTCCGTGGCACCTCAACTGGGCCCGGAACACATGGCAGCAGCGGCCAAAGCCGGCTTCAAGAGCGTGATCAACAACCGCCCGGACTTTGAACATGGCCCCGACCAGCCCAGCCACGCAGCCATCGAAGCGGCGGCGCACGCCGCCGGGCTGCAATACCGATTCTTGCCCGTGGATGGCGGCTACCAGTCGCCACGAGAGGTAGAGGCATTCGCAGGCCTGCTGCAAGAGTTGCCTGTCCCGGTACTGGCCTTTTGCCGCACCGGCAACCGCAGCAGCAGATTGTTCACGCTTGCGCAGCAAAGCTGAGCGGTGCCGCCGAGCGTTTGCCAGCGGCGTCGTCTGCTGACGCTGTCCGCAAGAACCCTTGGGGGGGGTCAGTCCAAGCTTGACTGCCTGCTGTTTGCCGAGACTCGGAGCAACGGGTTTGTCAGGGACTGGGAACAGGCCATTTGCCTGGAAAATCCATGGGCTTGAAGCGCCAGGAGGTACAACGTGGGTGTTCTGTTAGGACTCTCGAGACTGATCGATACAGTCAACGGCTGGATCGGCCGCTTGACGATGTGGCTGGTGTTGGCTGCGGTGTTGATCAGCGCCGGCAACGCCATCATGCGCAAGGCTTTCGACATCGGCTCCAACGCTTATCTCGAAGTGCAGTGGTATCTGTTTGCTGCCGTCTTCATGCTGGGCGCGGCGCATGTGTTCTTGCACAACGGACATGTGCGCATCGACTTCATCGCCTCCAAGCTGTCCAAGCGCACCAACGCGATCATCGACTCGCTGGGCATCCTGTTGTTCCTGATCCCGCTGTGCGTGATCATGATCAATCTGTCCTGGCCCTTTTTCATGCGCACCTACCTGTCTGGCGAGATGAGCGAAAACGCTGGCGGTCTGATCCGCTGGCCCGTGGTGATGCTGATTCCCCTGGGTTTTGCGCTGCTGTTGCTGCAAGGCGTTTCCGAGCTGATCAAACGAATCGCTTTCTTGCGAGGCTCGCTGGCCGAACCCTTCAGCTTTGGCAACGTAAAGTCAGCTGAAGAACTGCTGATCGAAGAGTTGGCCGCGGAAGAAGCGCAAGCGAAGGGGCGCGCATGATCGCCTTCATTGCAGAAAATTTTGTTCCCCTGATGTTCATGGGGCTGCTGTTTTTTCTGCTCACCGGCATTCCTGTCGCCTTTGGCCTGGCTGCCACCGGTTTGTTTTTCGGTTTCATCGGCATGGAGATCGGGCTCTTCCCCGAAAACCTGTTTGGTGCCCTGCCCTTGCGGGTGTTTGGCATCATGAAAAACGACACGCTGCTGGCGATACCGTTTTTCACTTTCATGGGGATCATCCTTGAACGATCCGGGATGGCCGAGGATCTATTGGAAACCGTAGGCCAGGTGTTCGGGCCCTTGCGCGGTGGTCTGGCCATTGCAGTGATCCTGGTCGGCGCGTTGCTGGCCGCAACCACCGGCGTGGTGGCGGCAGCCGTGATCTCGATGGGCTTGATTTCACTGCCGATCATGCTGCGCTACGGCTACAACCGCACCATCGCGACCGGCACCATCACCGCCTCAGGCACCTTGGCGCAAGCCATACCCCCGTCGTTGGTGCTGATCGTGCTGGCCGACCAGCTGGGCCGCTCGGTGGGCGACATGTACTCCGGCGCGCTGATCCCGGGTCTGATGCTGGTGGGCTGCTACATCGGCTTCGTGATCCTGGTGGCACTGGTCAAGCCCAAATGGGTACCCCCATTGCCGCCCGAGGCGCGCATCTATCGCGAGTCCAACGGCAACAGCGGCCACATTTCTCTGCTGCTGTTGCTGACGCTTTGCGCGCTGGCAGGCTGGAGCTGGGCGCAGGTGCACGAAAGCATCCTGAACCCGTGGCTGGAGCGCACCAACCCGGCGCCTGGCGATGAAATCTTCATCCTGTCGATGACCATCGCCTCGTTTCTGGCGCTCGGTCTCTCGGCGCTGAACAAAATACTGCGCCTGGGCCTGCTGTCCAAGCTGGCTGAGCGTGTGACCTTCGCACTGATCCCGCCGTTGGTGCTGATCTTCCTGGTGCTCGGCACGATCTTTCTGGGTGTGGCGACCCCGACCGAAGGCGGCGCGATGGGTGCCTTGGGCGCCTTGATCATGGCCATCGTCAAAGGCAAGCTGAGCTTGAAGCTCTTGCATCAGGCGCTGGACAGCACGGCCAAGCTGGCGACCTTCGTGCTGTTCATCCTGATCGGCTCCACCGTCTTCAGCTTCACCTTCAACGCCGCCGACGGTCACATCTGGGTCGAGCACCTGTTCGACAAGCTGCCGGGCGGCGAGATCGGCTTCCTGATCGTCGTCAACCTGCTGGTCTTCGTGCTGGGCATGTTCATCGACTTCTTCGAGATCGCCTTCATCGTGATCCCGATCCTGGCCCCCGTGGCCGCCAACATGGGCATCGACCTGATCTGGTTTGGTGTCATCCTGGCGATGAACCTGCAAACCTCGTTCCTGACCCCGCCCTTCGGCTTTGCGTTGTTCTATCTGCGCAGCGTGGCGGCCAAAAGCGACTACAACGACCGCGTCACGGGCGAGCCGATCAAGGCCGTGACCACGGCCCAGATCTACAAGGGCTCGATTGCCTTCATCATCATCCAGGTCTTCATGGTGGGTGTGGTGATCACGAATCCGCAGCTTGTCATTGGCGATTTGAACAAGGCCGCCAAGTTCAATCCTGAAGAAGCCTTGCAGCAACTGCGTGACCAGGGCCGTGACGCGATGTCGGCGCGCGAGAGCGACAACAGCCCGGCCAGCGCTGCCGACGGTGCTGCCAACGACCCGATGCGCGGCATCCTGGAAGCACTGGAAGCCGACAAGAACAAGAAGTGAGCCTCACGCGCTGCTGCCGGCTGCAGAACTCGGACCGGCAGCACAGAGCAGTCCACGACAGATCGGTTTTGCGAGCAGACGCAAAAAAACCCGCCAAAGCGGGTTTTTTCTTGACTGACGGAGGGGCCTGATTACAGACGCTGCTGCTGCATGAAGTCGTCAAAGCCAGCCTCTGTGAAGCGGAACCACAGGTTGCTGTCGCGGCGGAAGTTGGACAGATCGCCGTAGATCTTCTTCCAGGCCGGGTTGGTGTTGCTGAGGTCGTTGTAGATGTCGTTGGAGGCCTTAAAGGCCCCGTCCATCATGTCCTTCGGGAAGCGGAACAGCTTGGCGCCGCCGCCCACCAGACGCTTCAAAGCCGCCGGGTTGCGGGCATCGTACTTGGCCATCATGTTGGTACCGGACTCGACGCATGCCGATTCCAGGATGGCTTTGTATTCTGTCGTCAGCCTGCCGTAGGCGGCGGTGTTGACATAGAAGTCGAGCTGCGGGCCACCTTCCCACCAACCTGGGTAGGCGTAGAAAGGGGCCACCTTGAAGAATCCCAGCTTTTCATCGTCGTACGGGCCGACCCATTCGGCTGCATCGATCGTGCCCTTCTCCAGCGACTGGTAGATCTCGCCGCCAGGAATGTTCTGTGGCACACCACCGATCGCTGCAATGATCCGACCGCCGAAGCCACCAATACGAAACTTGGAACCCTTCAGATCAGCCAGGCTCTTGATCTCCTTGCGCCACCAGCCGCCCATCTGGGCGCCGGTGTTGCCGCCCAGGAAGGCCTTGATGTTGTAGTTGGCGTAGAACTCATCCATCAATTTATTGCCACCCGCTTGCAGGTACCAAGCGGTGAACTGACGGGCGTTCAAACCAAAGGGAATAGCGCAACCCAGCGCAAAAACTTCACTTTTGCCAAAAAAGTAGTACGGCGCGGTGTGGGCCATTTCGACTGTCGCGGCCTGCACGCCGTCGACCACGCCAAAGGCGGGCATCAGTTCGCCGGCGGCAGCCACGCTGATCTGGAACTTGCCGCCAGTGGCTTCGCCCACGCGCTTGGCCATGTCTTCGGCAGCGCCATAAATGGTGTCAAGCGCCTTGGGGAAACTGGATGCCAGACGCCAGCGGATATTGGCTTGAGCATGGACGATGGCGGGGGCTGCGCCTGCAGCCAGCACGCCGGCCAAACCGGCATTGCGTACGAAAGAACGACGTTCCATGATTTTGGTCTCCTAATAGGTAGTGAAAAAGACTGGGCAAGTACCACACCCAAACACTTAATTTTAGTGGGTGCAAAAGCCTGAGGCGGCACGGGTTTCCCCGCCCCGCAATGGGCTGAAAAGTCAGTCTTGTGTCAGCCCCCTGTCAGGCACTCATCATCCAACCTTCATCCAACCCTTGGGGCACATCTCAAGCGCCTGCAAGCTTCATGCGCTCGATCAGCACCGAGCCCACCGTCTTGTTGCCTTGGGTGTAGCTGTCGGCACCCACCGCCACGATGTCCTTGAACATCTGGCCCAGGTGCCCGGCAATCGTGACCTCGTGCACCGGATGCACGATGCGACCGCCTTCGACCCAGAAACCCGAAGCACCTCGCGAATAGTCGCCAGTGACGTAGTTGACGCCCTGCCCCATCAGCTCGGTGACGAACAAGCCCCGACCCAGCTTGGCCAGCATGACGTCCAGCGTATCGGTGCTTTGGGTCAGGCGGCTGCTGAGCCGCAAGTTTTGCGAGCCGCCGGCGTGGCCGGTGGTTTTCATGCCCAGTTTGCGGGCCGAGTAGCTCGACAAGAAGTAGGTCTGCAGGACCCCGCCTTTGACGATGCTGCGCGCCTGTGTGCGCACGCCTTCATCGTCAAAAGGCGCGCTGCCCTTGCCACGCAGGATGTACGGATCTTCTTTCAGGTCCAGGTGTTTGGCCAACACCCGACGGCCCAGACTGTCGACCAGAAAGCTGGCTTTGCGGTAAAGCGCGCCTCCTGACGTGGCCTGGACCAGCGAGCCCACCAGGCCGGCAGCAATGGTGGACTCAAACAGGACCGGCACTTCTGCAGTAGCGACACGGCGCGAGTTCAATCGGGCCAGGGTACGTTGTGCTGCATATCGGCCCACTTCTTCAGGAGAGCTCAGATCAGCAGCGTTGCGCATCGAGGTGTACCAGCCATCACGCTGCATGCCTTTGCCTTTGCCGGCAATCGGAGACACCGACAAATAGTGTCTGGAGCTGGCATAACCGCCCCTGAAACCACGCGAATTGCCGGCCCAGAAATGCGCCTGCTGGGCGGAAACGCCGGCGCCTTCGGAGTTGGTGACGCGCTTGCTCAACCCCATGGCAGCAGCTTCGCAGCGCTGTGCCAGTTCGGCAGCGGCTGCTGCGTCGATGGTCCAGGGGTGAAACAGGTCCAGGTCACGCGCAGCTTCTTCGGCGCTGACCAGGTCTTCCGAGTCGGGCAGCCCTGCGGCCGGGTCTTCGGCCGTGAAACGCGCGATGTCGTAAGCCGCCTGCACCGTGCGCTTGAGCGCTGCAGCAGAAAAGTCTGAAGTGCTGGCGTTGCCACGGCGCTGCCCCAGATAGACGCTGACACCGAGCGATTTGTCGCGGTTGCGTTCAACGTTTTCTAGCTCAGAACGTCTGACTGAGACCGAAAGCCCGACGCCTTCAGAGACTTCGGCACCAGCATCACTGGCACCCATCTTCTTGGCCATCTGCAAAGTGTCTTCAACCATCTGTTGAAATTGCGCCTGACTGAATGCAAAGCCAGGATCGGCGGCGGAAGATTGAGTCATCGGCACAGGATCACAAGGGATCAAGAACTCGCAAGATTGCGCGCTGATCATAATCAATGCCTTTCCCGACATCAGGCGCCACCAGCGCCCTACACCATGGCCAGACGCGCTGCGCCTCACCGCGGCATCGATGTGCACTACGGCGACGCCGATCCTGCGGATGACTCTTCAGACGCATCCGACAGCGGGCCTGCGCGGCCGAGCAGAACGCAGCTCAAGCAACATGCACAGTCGCTGCAGGCTCTGGGCCTGCAGGTGACTGAGCTGCCGGCTGAGCGGCTGAAGAGCCTGGACCTGCCCGAAGCGCTGCGCGGCGCCATCGACGAATTGCGCCGCACCCGCAGCTTCGAGGGTCGCCGCCGTCAATTGCAGTACGTGGGCAAGCTGATGCGCCGGGCCGATGAAGCGATGCTGCGTGAGGCGGTTGCCGAAGCCAGCCTGGGCAGCGCGCGCGAGACGCTGCTGCTGCACGACACCGAGCGCTGGCGCGCCGAGCTGCTGGCCGGCGACGAGGCCTTGAATGAGTGGCTGCAACAGCACCCGGATACCGACCTCCAGCACCTGCGCAGTCTCGTGCGGGCAGCACGCCGCGACGCGCAAACCCAGGCCCTGGCCCAGTCGAAAGGCCCGGGCGGCGACACACGACAGCCCAAGAGCTTCAGGGAGCTGTTCCAGTTCATCAAGCCCGCGCTGGCGCAACAGCACAGCAGTTCAGCACAAGCAGTTCAGCACAGCAGCAGCGCTGACCCCAATTCAAGCCCAGAGCCATGAAAGAGACTAAAACTGTCAAGCCCCTATCCGACCCACACCCGGCCAGCCCGGCATGGGACACGGTGCGCATCGGCCTGGTGTCGGTCAGCGACCGCGCCTCCAGCGGTGTTTACGCCGACAAAGGCATTCCGGCACTCAAGGAATGGCTGGGCCAGGCGATCAAGAACCCCATCCTGTGGTGCGAAAGGCTGATTGCCGACGAGCGGGCGGTGATTGTCCAGACCTTGTGTGAGCTGGTCGACCAGCAGGCCTGCGATCTGGTGCTGACCACTGGCGGCACGGGCCCGGCACCGCGCGATGTGACCCCTGAAGCCACGCTGGACGTGGCGCACAAGCTGATGCCTGGCTTTGGTGAACAGATGCGGCAAATCAGCCTGGCCTTTGTGCCCACCGCGATCCTGTCGCGCCAGACTGCAGTGATCCGAGGCCAGGCGCTGATCATCAACCTGCCGGGGCAACCCAAGTCGATTGCAGAAACTTTGCAAGGTTTGCCAAAAGCCTCACCGCCCATCCACGGCATATTTGCGGCAGTGCCCTACTGTGTGGACCTGATCGGCGGGCCCTACATCGAGACTGATCCTGCGCTGTGCCAGGCCTTCAGGCCCAAGGCAGCGACTCGCACACAGGGCCCTCAGCGTGGCGACCTCACTTCATCAGCCGGTTGAGCTTTTCTGCATCGAAGCTCTCAGTGGTCTGAGCGTCTTGCGGCACGCAGTCGTCCAGCGGCAACTCACGCGCCCGCGCAGACAATTTTTCGATCGCCTGCCACAGCATCGCGATCTGGTGACCCTGGCCCGAGGCGTTGTCGATCAGGCCCTTCATGGCCTGCGACACGGGGTCGTCGCCCTGCGTCACGCCGTAAGCCGAAAAACCCATCTTCGCGGCAGTGACCTCACGCTGGGCGTCGGTCTCTGCAGCGATCACACGTGCCGGGTTGCCGACTGCCGTGGCCCCCGCAGGCACCGGCTTGACGACCACGGCACCACTGCCTATGCGCGCGCCATCGCCCACCGTGAAACCACCCAGCACCTGCGAGTTGGCGCCCACGATGACGTTGCGCCCCAGTGTGGGATGGCGTTTCGTGCCTTTGCTCAGCGAGGTGCCGCCCAAGGTCACGCCCTGATAGATCGTGCAGCCATCACCGATCTCAGCGGTCTCGCCCACCACCACGCCCATGCCGTGGTCGATGAAGACACAGCGCCCGATGGTGGCGCCAGGGTGGATCTCGATGCCGGTCAGGAAGCGGCCGATGTGCGAGACAAAACGGCCAGCCCAGTTCAAGCCGTGTTGCCACAGCCAATGCGCCATGCGGTGCAACAACAGTGCGTGCAGGCCAGGATAGCAAGTCAAGACCTCCAGGCGCGAGCGCGCTGCTGGGTCGCGCTCCATGATGCACGCCATGTCTTCGCGGATGCGGGTGAACATATCTGAATTCGAGCCGGGGCAAAGCCAGCGCTGTCTGAGTCAGGAGCCAGTGTAGCGAGCGGCGCTCGATCCTGCCTTGTCTGTTCCTGCTTCGTGTGATCCTGCTTGGTCGGTGCCGTGCTCTGCCCTGTCCTGGTGCCGCTGCTCAGACGTGTCGGGGCTTTGCTGCACGGTGGCGGGTGTGCGCCGGGTCACGGCGCGCGCAATGCCACGCAGGATGTGCACCTCCTCCATCCTGAGTTGCGCTCGGTTGGCGAGCTGATGCAGTCTGGGCATCAGCTTCTTGGGCGCAGCGGGGTCCAGGAAACCAATGTCCAGCAAGCTTTGCTCCCAGTGCGCCAGCAAGCCGGCCACGGCAGCGCCATCGGCCAGATCAGCGGGCACGGTACGCGCTTGCACTTCGAAGCTGCCCAGCGCCTGGCGCCATTCGTAGGCGATCAGTTGCACCGCCTGCGCCAGATTCAACGAGCCGTCAGCGCCGGGGGTGGGGATGCTCAGACAAACGTGGCAGCGGTAGACGTCTTCGTTGGCCAAGCCAGTGCGCTCGGGGCCGAAAACGAAGGCCAGGATGTGCGGCGTGGCTGCCATGGCCGCCAGGTGCTCGCGGGGGGCAAAGGTGGGCGGGCCAAAGTCACGCGGCGTCATCGCGGTGGCGCAGGCCCAGCTGACGCCCGTCAACGCCTGCGCCAGGCTATCGACACAACGTGCAGCAGCCAGCACATCGGCCGCGCCGCTGGCCCGCGCGATGGTTTCTTCACGCTGCAAGACATCGTCAAAGCGTGGCTGCACCAGGACCAGATCGGCAAAGCCCATCGCCTTGATGGCGCGCGCGGCGGCGCCCACATTGCCGGGGTGGCTGGGTTGCACCAGCACAAAGCGGCATCGGTCTTGGGGTTCGTTGGGGACTGCGGCTTCTGACACTTGTTTGGGGGATGGCGCGATCACCATCAAATTCAGATTCGCGATCGATGGTAGGAGGCTGCCCAGACAAGCACAAGGAGCGGGATCCTCGGCGAGAGACCAGGACAGTGTGATCCGGTCCGTGGGGTGCCGCCCTAAAATGCGCACTTTGGCGCAATTCTCCTCAGGTTCAGCAGCAGCTCTGTCGCTGTCCAGGAACTGAGATGCCTTGCTGCTGCGCTCTTTTCACATCGTCGCCTTCCAATCCCGCACCCACCCACACCCAGGATCGCCATGTCGCAAGCCTTGCACCCCATGCTCAACATCGCCATCAAGGCGGCGCGTGCGGCAGGTTCGATCATCAACCGCGCTGCGCTGGATGTCGAGGTGCTGAAGGTCGGCAGCAAGGGGCCCAATGACTTCGTGTCCGAGGTCGACCGCGCTGCTGAAGAGATCATCATCCAGACTTTGCTGGAAGCTTACCCGGGCCACGCCATCCTGGCCGAGGAATCGGGCCGCGAGCACGGCGCCAAACACAGCGAATACCTGTGGATCATCGACCCGCTGGACGGTACCACCAACTTCTTGCACGGCCTGCCGATGTACGCGGTGTCGATCGCACTGGCACACCGCGGCCAGATCCAGCAGGCGGTGGTCTATGACCCCACCCGCAACGACCTGTTTTTTGCCAGCAAAGGGCGCGGCGCCTTTAGAAACGACCGGCGGCTGCGGGTGTCCAAGCGATTGCGTCTCAGCGACTCGCTGATCGGCACCGGCTTCCCGTTTCGCAAGGGCGACAACTTCAAGCGCTACATGAAGATGCTGGAGCTGGTGATGCAAAGCTGCGCAGGCGTGCGCCGCCCGGGTGCTGCTGCACTGGATTTGTGTTACGTCGCTGCAGGCTACTACGACGGCTTTTTCGAAACCGGCCTGTCGCCTTGGGACGTGGCCGCCGGTGCACTGATGGTCACCGAGGCTGGTGGGCTGGTTGGCAACTTCACCGGCGAAAGTGACTTTCTGTACCAGCGCGAAGTGGTGGCGGGCAATCTGAAGATTTATGGTCAGTTGGTGAAGATGCTGGCGCCTTTCACGCGGGTGCTCAAGGATGCAGATGAAACCAGATCGCAAGATCCCATGAATATCGGCGCTGCAACACCTGCCGCCACGGCTTCTGACGCTGGGTCCGGCAGTGAAAGAGACGCCACCGCCAGCTTTGTCGCCGCACAAGGGGGCGCGCCAGCATCTGCAAAGAGCCCCGTGTCAGAAAAATGAGTTCAGCGGCCCCGCGACCTCGATCGCGCAGCAGCCGTGGGCGGCGGCGCGGCACCTTCTCAGCGGCTGTGACGCAACGCCCGACGAACACGTCACCCCGCAAGTCGTAGGCGCCATTGCCGTTCAGGTAGACACGCAACTCGTTGTCGACCACTTTCAGGTACAGCGGCCAGCCGACGCCGCAGCAGCCGTTCTTCTCCCAGTGCGTCCGCCGTCACTGGTTGCCGAAGGCGGTGAGATTGCCGGCGCGCGGAAAGACGGCAGCAGGGTGTTCTTGCCGGCAAGTGCTTCCGGCGCCCGCGTCGACAGATTCCAGCCCGGTGTAACTGGCGATGAATGCACGCCCGGGAACAGTGGTCAAGCTGATCCAGTACAGCGATGTCGGCGTGGTCTCGTTGCGCGACTTCGCTCCGGCGACGTAAACACCGGTGGCCGGACAGCAGCGGTAGCGCCATGGATCGAAGCTCTGCGACGGCACCCTGGTGTCGAAGTGCTGCGGGGTGTCATGCTCAAGCTCTTGGCGGGCGAGGCAGGAGGCGAATCCGCTGGATTGATGTGTTCCGCCCACAGACGCTTGCGCAGCGCCGAGCGAAAAAGCATGGCGCTTGAAAACCTGTTCGCCACGGCCCGGAGGCCGAGATCGGGCCACTTGCCCGGAATACCTGGCCGGGCGTCGCGGCCACCCCACGCGTCAGCCTTTAGGATGACGGATACCCATGCCAAGTCGACCCGCCTCAGCCAGCACCGCCACGGACCACAGCGCCAGTGGTGCTGTCCTGTCCAACCCACAGGCCTCGTCCTCGCTGGTGAGACGGCGACTGGCCATCGCGCTGGCGTTGGCGCCTGCAGCGCTGCCGTGGGTGGCCCGCGCTGCGGCTGCCATGCCATCCGACACGCCCACCGTGGCCACGCCGCCGGGTCGGCCTGCATCACCCGTGCCGATCGACCCGGCCCGGCTGCGCCCCTGGGCGCACGAGATCGTCGCCCGTCTGGCGAGTGCGGCCGACGATGGGTTGGACCCCGCCGACTACGGTGCCGAACAGCTGCGCGCGGCGCTGCACACCGTCATGGCCGACCCGTTGATGTCCGATGCGGCGGCCAGGCTCGATGTGGCGCTGCTCGCCGCCTTGCTGCGCTACCTGTCCGACCTGCGCATCGGCCGGGTCAACCCGCAGCAACTACGTCAGGCCTACCGCGCGCCCGCCGGTGGCGCCTTCGACCCCGCCGCGGCGGTCGAGGCGGCGCTGGCCCTCGGGTCGCTGGGCCCGGCCTTGCGCACCGCCACGCCACCGCTTCCGATGTACGGCGAGTTGCGCAAAGCATTGGCCAGCTGCCGAGCGCTGGCAGCGCATCCGGCATGGCAGCAGCCGCTGCCGCCGCTGCCGCAGCTGCCGGGCCGCAGCGCCTCGGCCAAGCTGGAAGCGGGGCAGGAGTGGGCCGGCGCGGGCCAACTTGCCCAGCGCCTGGCAGCCTGGGGCGACCTGGCAGCGTTGCCCGTGCCCGAACCGACGCGGCTCGACGAATCGCTGGTCGAGGCGCTGCGCGCATTCCAGCGCCGCCATGGTCTGAAGGACGACGGCGTGTTGGGCCGGGCGACCTTGAACGCACTGCAGATCACGCCTGCGCAGCGCGCGCAGCAGATCGTGCTGACGCTCGAACGCTTGCGCTGGACGCCGTTGCTGCAAGGGCCGCGCATGATCGTCGTCAACCTGCCGGAATTCGTGCTGCGCGCCTACGAGGTGCAGCCTGACGGCCGCGTCGTCGTGCGCGAGCGGATGAAGGTGATCGTCGGCCGCGCGCTCGACACACGCACGCCCCAGTTCGACGAGTTGATGCGTCACGTCGAGTTCAGCCCGTACTGGAACGTGCCGTCGTCGATTGCGCGCCGCGAACTGGTGCCGCGCCTGCGTCGCGACCCGGGTTATTTCGTACGCGAAGGCTTCGAGTTCGTCGACGGCAGCGGCCAGGTGACGAGCGGGCTGACCGCAGCGCGGCTCGACGCGGTGATGGCCGGCGCGTTGCGCATCCGCCAGCGCCCGGGCCAGCGCAATGCGCTGGGCGACGTCAAGTTCGTATTCCCGAACCGCGACAGCATCTACCTGCACCACACGCCTGCCACCGAGCTGTTCGCACGCGATCGCCGCGACTTCAGCCACGGCTGCATACGGGTCGAGCAGCCGGTGGCGCTGGCGCGCTTCGTTCTTCAGGACGAACCGGGCTGGACCGAGGCGCGCATCCGCGCGGCCATGGCCGCCGGCACCTCGACGACGCAGCGCTTGAGCCAGCCGCTGCCGGTGCTGATCAGCTACGGCACGGCACTGGTCCTGGGTGGGCGTCTCCATTTTTTCGACGACATCTACGGGCATGATCGTGTTCTGCAGGCAGCACTGCAGCAGCCCCGCCGCCTCGAGCTGCCCATGCCCTGAATTGGAGAACCGATGAACCACGCACCCTTCCACCCGCGGCGGCGTTGGCTGAAACACAGCTTGACGCTGGGCAGCGCGGCCTTTCTGCCGCTGACCACGCCTTCGGCGCAGGCCACGCTGGCAGGGTCCCGCGACATCGCGATGTCGCACCTGCACACCCGTGAACGCATCGCCACCGTGTACGCCGTCGGTGAGCACTTCGTGCCTGCGGCGCTGGGTTCGCTGGACCACTTCCTGCGCGACCACTACAACGGCGAGGTCGGCAGGATGGACCCGCAGTTGTACGAGTTGCTGCAGCGCGTGCGGCGCGAACTCGGCGGCGGCGGGCCGTTCGAGATCATCTCCGGCTACCGGTCGCCGCGCACGAATGAGCACCTGCGCGCCACGCGCGGCGGTGGCGTCGCCAGGCGCAGCCTGCAC
>Ga0105049_10003222_pt1 | contig 19305 bp, 15 predicted proteins | sample MAT06_FD_78087 | JGI IMG/M metagenome (GOLD analysis project Ga0105049, IMG submission 78087) | Freshwater microbial communities from Lake Fryxell liftoff mats and glacier meltwater in Antarctica - MAT-06 | ecosystem: Environmental > Aquatic > Freshwater > Ice > Liftoff microbial mat | place...
GTGGGAAACATAGACGTAACTAGAAGACTTATAATAAAAAATCTTGCAAAAATGGTAAAAGATACGGCATTCATGGAACGGGTTTTATAACTTTTGTGTATTTACGAATATACGACAGCAAACGTAAAACTTAAAAAGCATAATTAAACTAGTAATGGAAACAGCTGTTATAAAATATGTTGAACAAAAATTTAGTTATTATTTTTAATCAAAGATAAGGTGAGTTGTTAGCAATTAAAAAAAAGCGTATACCAATTAAAACGTTGAAACCTGAAATTAAGCATATTAAAAAAAAGATTCTTTCACTTATATGATGGATAAAAATTGGTCAATTCCAGGTAGAAAAAATACATAAATAAACCAACTATTAGCCGCTATCTGATGTTCATTTCTTTGTAGTTTCCAGCCTTTTCGTAACTACATCATGATACAACCACCATCCTGCCGCCACAAAAGGAATTTCAATTAAAATCGCAGTGGGGCTAGGCTGGTCATCAAAGAAATACCACAAGACTATTTCTACTAATAAAATGGTGAACGAAGTAAATAGTACGACAAATAAAGTTCTATTTTTTATGTATGGATAAAACACGAGTATTTATTGTGAATAATAATTAATGGATACTTCTTTATAGTTGCGTCATAATGATTTATTTTTTTATCTCTTTTACAAGCAAGAGTATCATGCACATCATGGCTACCAGTGCACTCAATAGCCAAATGATTGATGGCCATAATGGCGATGAATAGTTGATTGGTATTTTTGCCAATGCTCGTATCCAGCATAAACTGTTACCAAGCCGTAGCAAATGGTTCCAAATTAGTACAGTCTTTGTAATCTCATAATAAAAGATTGATTGGCTAAAATAAAAAAATCTGTGATGGACATTTTCAGTTTGACAATCGTAAATATCCAAATCCATATTGATGAACTAAACCGTCAATAACAAATACTTCAGCAAAGCACCGTCCAACGTTAAGGATGCACTGTTGATATTTTTATAGCGCAACAGCACCAGTAAATTTAGTATGGCAGTTAAAATGACACACCAGCCTAGAAGAAATCCATTAACTACCCTATAACGAATAGTCACAACAATGGCTACCAAAGCTTCATTTACCTTCCCTAAAAGTGCGGTAAAAATAGAGTGTTGTGTATCAAATTAAAATAGGATTCATTAGTACCACAAAAATAAACGATGGTAAATAAATAACAATGGTAGCATTAACAGCTCCTGAGATTCCATTGATTTGACGGTCTAAAAAAGGAGCAGTTGAAAATACCGTACCGCTTTAACGTGAGATTGAACCCCGTTGGGTTGACATAAACGTAAAAAACTCTTTTAGAACCAGTTATAAAATAGTAGGCTAGAACCCCATCGGGGTGGCATTATAAAAAATATTCATCCCTATTTACAATGCCTGCAAAAATAGATGCGACCGCTACAGGGCCGAATACAGTATCCGTTTAATTTTTACAATAATATCACCCCGATGGGGTTTGTTATAGATGAATGTTATAAAACATTTAGAAAGAAATTCTGCCTTTACCATGGGCCGAATAAGTGTGTAGTTATTGATGGATGGGCAGAAAGTAAAAAACAATTGAGCATCCAGCCATAATGCTCTATCTAGATTTTGCTATTTTATGAGTTAAGTGACTCAACGCAAATTCTCTATTTACTGAATATAAAATTTTGCAGGATGCTGTTGAAAAAAGATATACAGTACAAGTGAGTGACACAACAATGTAGCATAGTAGAACAACTGCTGGCCAATAACATGAATTGGCTATCAACAACAATTGTTTAGGATGACAACATGGTTTATTCATGCAAGGACTGCTGAAAATAATTTACGAATGCTGTTGCCTCATCGGGTGTTACAATGATTTTTTTGCCCGCTATAGTTTTTATTAAAACAGTTTTATCGCGGCGGGTAGCATACCATTGCATACTGCCCATTTGTTTGTTAGAAAATTTGCCGAAATAACCAAACAATCCTCCTACGCCGAACACCCGAACAGTTGAGCTCAACTGTTCTTTTGCAACAAGTTCTACAGATTGTATGGTAACACGCTGAATGATCACATCATTCAGCAATCGGTGTACAATTAATATATCACCGCGCAATTCGTAATGCAATGGTCTGTATAAAAATGCGAGTAAATAACTGCCGCCCAATACTATAGCTAATAAAATGGGAATAAATAATCCAATTTCTTTGATACTTACAAAATGCCCGTATAAAATGGCAGCAAAAAGTATGCTGATGCCAGTGCTGATGGCCTTCGCCAAATTATCTAGTGATGTTTTGTAAATCATACCCACATTTTAAACATGAACAAAACGAATACATTTTAAAAATAAGACAACTGTTGTAGATCGCGAAAAAAATAGTGTTAAGTCTGCTGCCAATGGCACATATAAAAAAAGGGCAGTCCTTTCAGACCACCCTCATCGGATTACCATCCTTTATGAAAAAAACGTACAGCTACCGCTGCTTTATAAATCGTACCACAAAATTTTGTTGCTGAATGATGCACCGTAGCGTGTACACACCTGCTGGTAAATGACTCACCGCAATTCCGTTTCTAGTTCCAGCAATCAACAAAGGTTGCGCTACCAACTTACCTGCTCCATCTAACAAAGATGCATTGATAGGCTGGCTGTTTGCAAATGCAGGGATGCTTACGTACAACCAATCCGCTGTTGGATTGGGATAAACGCTCACTTGTAAACCCGCTGTATTTTTGAGTAAGACAATATTGGTATAGGCCACCGTTCCATCATTATCCACCATCTTTAAACGGTAAAAATTATTTCCTTGCCATGGTTGCGAAACATTAAAACTGTATGTTGCACCATTACCGGAACCACCCATAGGTGTTTTATTTCCTACAGAAACAAAATCTCTTCCATTGGCCGAACGTTGTACCTCAAAACGATTGGTATTGATCTCCGACGTGGTAACCCATTTAATTAGGTGCGACGTACCAACAGCTTCTGCCGTAAATGATAGCAACATAACTGGTAGCGGACCTAAAGGAAGAAGCACGGCACTCCACCCATCTCCCTCTCCTCCATTAAAAATACTGTTGGAAAAGGCAAGGTTTCCGCTGTTTACAAAACCATCCCCTACGCTGCCTGAAAAAATAAGGTTAGAAACTATATTGTTGCTCTCTTTCGAAAAGCCATCCCCCGCACTTCCTAAAAAGATGTTGTTAGAAATACCGTTGTTGGTCTGTGCGGCAAACCCGTCTCCAACTCCTCCGCTAAAAATAGTATTGAACAGGGAATTGTTGGACACAAACGAAACACCATCTCCTGCACCGCCTGTAAAAATTGCGTTCGACAAACTGTTGTTAGATGCATTGCCAAATCCATCTCCTGCACTTCCCAAAAAGATGTTGCCGGAGGCTATTGCAAATGCCCCGTTATGGACCCCATCACCAGCACCTCCATAAAAAATATTGTTATTGGGTGGTTGTGCCATTACAGTTAAAGCCACCCAACCGTACAATAAGAGTAAAATATATTTTTTCATGTAACTTTTTTTAGCACGCCCTCCAATATTGACCGGTCGTTTACTTTGTATGATACAACTATTCACCGGTTCTAGCTCCGCGTCCACCATTTAAAGCATTATCGATGGTGTAATCGGCCGGGGCAACATTTCTATTGCTCACTTGTAAAAAGGTAGGTGTTGAAGGAAAACCTCCGCCTCTTACCACTATACCAACTGGATTTGCAAGTAAAGGCCATCCAACCGTATTTGCCTCAATACTTGCACTCAGCAAACCATCACCATGTGCACCTGTATATCCTCTACCGTCGGTATTACCTGCAAACACCACCAATTCTTGCGCATTACCACTCATTTCCATAATGCCATAAAATGTAGCCCCGGCTTGTGTACGGTTAGAGGTAGAAGTGGCTAAAGCTCCGCAGCGAATAATTGCATTTCCAGTTCCAGAATAAGCTGCGTTCCCATTTGTCCAGGTCTCGGTACTTGTACCAATATTCAGCCCTCCAGAAACAGGTGAGATACTGGTATTGCCCCAGGCAAATTCTAAAGGGGATGGAGTATTGTTTCCACCGCGACAAGCTTTTTCATATTCAAATTCTGTAAGCGGGCGCATGGCCGCCCAATCTAACCAAGCCATCATATTCAGAGGAGAGAAACCAGTAGCTGCTTCTTCAGGTCGCGGTACCGTCATGGCAGGCACACTTCCAACTGCACCAATATTATTGCGCAAATTGGCACTTGTTTGATCCAGGGTATTTAAAAAATCAAGTTGCTGTTGCCTGCTAAATTCATATTTCATAGTCCAGAAAGCCCTAAAGCCTTTTGGAAAAGAAGCGGGTATAGAACCAGAATTTAAAAAGTTACCGGCTGCTGATAAGTTCCCGGCAGTCAGGCCACAAGTGATGCTGTTTTCACTGGTGATAGGATACCAGGTGTTAACCGCGCCGTCTCTAAATTTGAAGTTTTCCGCAGAAGCATTGCCGAGGTTGAATGGACTTTGCGGAACATACACCATTTCCACTGCGTACACTTTAATTTCTACATTTTCATTGTCTAGTACGCCGTCTGCTCCGTAATTCCAACGGACAGCGGCATTTGTGAAATTGACATCACCAATACCGTCTGCACTCCTATACATGAATACCCCTTTGCCATCAGTGGCTGGTTGTACGGTACTGCCTACAGGCGCTGCTTGCCCTGTAGCGTTGATGGTTGCTTGCAACCATACGGATGTACTTTGTTTGCGGTACTTCACAAAAATCCAGCAGCCGTCATAGTTAGACTCATTGGTACTGGTACGCCAGCTATTTTTCCAATTGATGCTAAATTGCACATTGCTAAAGTGGGTCGATAATGGACCAGCAGTACTGGGGTTGATCAGCGAAACGCTGCTAACCAACACGTCGTTGGCATTTGAAAGTTGGGCCAGGCATAATATGCTGGCTAAACATAGAATCATTTTTTTCATAACGATGATAATTTTTATAAACACAAATTTATCTTCGTTATAGCCCCGTCCTATACCCACCAGTGGGTATTTTTAATTAAGAAGGTTGTTGCAAAATATTATTTTCATAGGCCCATTTCACTAAAGACAACACGTTGCTGGCACCGGTTTTACGCAGAATGTTTTTGCGATGCGTTTCAACAGTGAGCAACGAAATATTGAGGGCTTTTGCAATTTCTTTGTTAGAAAAATTTTTTTCTATTAAGCCAATGAGTTGCTTTTCTCTGTTAGTGATGTTGATGGCAAGGGCTGCTTTTTTCTGCGTACTCAACTGCTCCAAATCCTGCAAAACACTCTGCTGAAAATAAATACCCCCCGCATGTACTTTTTGAATAGCCATAGCCAGTTCTGCAGCATTGGTTTGTTTCAGCAAATACCCAACAATATCGGCGTCTTCTATCATGTTGTTTACTGTTTCAGCTTGACCACTCATGCTAAGGGCGATGATCTTTACAGCTGGATACAATCGTCGAACTTCTTTGGCTAATTCCATCCCCGACATGCCGGGCATCATCACATCGGTTAATAAAATATCAACTTCGTTGGTGGCCAATAAATCCAGCATCCCCGCTGCACTGTTGGCAGACGCTACCATTTCAAGATGGTCATACTTTCCTAACAAGGAAATCAGTCCATCAATGATAATCTGGTGGTCATCTACGATTGCAATTTTTATTGTTTGCATTTTTTTATTTTGCCGGTATAAATATAGTCACTACAGTACCGTTCCCTTCGCTGCTGTCCCACTCTACGGTGCCCTGTAAAAAAGCAATACGGCTTTGGATATTTTGTAACCCAAGTCCGGTATTTTCCCGTTCGTTCTGCCGCATTTTTTGTACATCGAATCCTTTCCCATTGTCTTCTATCAACAACGAAATACCTGTTTCATTGTTGTGAATAGATATGTCTAGTTGATTGGCATTGGCATGTTTAATGGTATTGTTGATCGATTCCTGAATTACCCTGTAAAGTATGGTTTCTACCATATCATCAATGGGGCTGTCTAACCCTTCGGTATGCAGGTTGATGCTAATCACTGCTTTATCTATCTGCTGGGTAAAGTCCCGGATAGCGCCCACCAATCCTTTGTTCAGCAGGGCATTGGGCATCATGGCATGACTTACTTCCCGCACTTCTTTACAGCCTTCGCCCACCATGGAGGTTACCTTTGAAATCAGTTGCTGTTGTGCAGGATCCATTGAACCCATTTGTGACTCTACCACCTGTAGGTTCATCCAGGCCGCGATCATCACTTGTCCTACACCATCGTGCAGTTCGACTGCAATCCGCCTGCGTTCGTGTTCCTCTGCCATCAAAATATCAAGTGTCGCTTTTTCCCTTTGCTGCATCAAGTGACGTTGTAATTCTTTTTCCTTTTTTAGCTTATCTTTTCGATGTAACATCCAACCCAATAAAATCAACAAAGCAAATAACAGCACACTACCTATCAGGAGTAAACGCTGTTTTGATAGTTTAGTTTGTTGCAATAAAATAGTTTGCTCTTTTTTTTCGGTTTCATACAGTTCCTGTAATTCCGCTATACGGTTCACCGATTTTTCATTGATGATCCTATCTTTTACTGCAGTGGCTGAATCTTTGGCAATAATAGCCTGAGCAAAGTTATTTTGTTGTCGATACAATGTCGAAAGCCCTTTCCAAGCCGTTGATTTCATGTTCAACTCCTGAATACTGTCGGCCAATGTGATCGCTTTTTTAAAATACTGTTCCCCTTGTAGCATTTGATTTTGCTGAAGGGAGAGTTGGCCAAGGGTAAGATAATTGTCAACCATAAACGGGAGGTTTCCGGCTGTAGAATCCAGTCGCAAACATTCAAGAAAAAAATACCGGGCACTATCTGGTCGGTTGCTGTACATGTAACAGTTACCCATGTTATTGTAGAAAGAAGATTTATTGCGGTTTAATCCTAAAGAGTCTGCAATCGCTACTCCCATTTTATCAATGGCTAATGCGCTATCGAACTGGTTGTTCATCCCATATAAATTCGCCAATGTTTGAGCAGCATCCAAATAAGAAACGATGTTTTTCTGTTCCTTATTTACCTCCATCGATTGAAGGATGTATTTCTTAGCCAATACCGTTTCATTTTTCAACTGATATACTTCTCCAATATTTGCCAATACACCCGCCGTGCCTTCTACATGATTACTTTTTTCGAACAGACGGAGTGCCTTAAAATAATTGTCCAATGCATTTGAATAATCAGATTTTTTAATGTAACATATACCGAGCCCGTTGTATGCCCGCCCTTTTAAACTATCGGCAGTAGAATTGACCAGTAACTCCAACACTTGCTGATAAAGCTGGGTAGAGAGGGCTAATTTGTTTCTAAGGTTATAATGAGCTTTGCCCAAAAGCGCCATTGCTTTGTACTCACCAGGCATGTCTTTGGAAATGCTGTCTATCAACATCGCATACTTTAATACAGAATCTCTTTTGGTTTGGGTATAATAGGATTGCTGCTCGTACCAGGTATTTGCCTGCGCAATACGGTCTGCCTTTGTTTCTAAGGCATTGTTGCAAGAGAAATGAACAACAATGAATACCAAAATGGGTAGGCATTTTATCAACTTTTGCATGAAGCGTGTAGTATTAAGGTAAAAGCAATCAGCGCAACACCCGTGGTTATAAAGGAAAAGAAGCAATGACTACCATTGCAATATATTCTTTTTGTTTTGAATATCTTAAAAAGGTACGTTAAACGGCTAAAACAAAAGTTGTCCTCCTAACATTCTTAAACAAACAAGATGTTAGTATCGGAAGGGGGCCGAAAATCAAAGAAATCAAAGTGGAGCTTGCCATTCATTTTTGGGCTTGCATTTTACCGTGTTGCAAGAAGCTAAATTTGCTTCCAACAAAGTAAGAGTCGCTCGCAATGGCCATCACAATAGGGTGCAAAATATAAAGGCAATTATTTTCGGTAATTGGTCTTTCGGTTTAAATCCAGGCTAAATCTTTGCTGAGCATTCATAAATGAGTGTGCTGAGCTGTGGTGAGATATTCAGAAAGGACGTCGATGTCTCTATTTAACTCAACTACTTTTTGTTGGATGGTTTGGTGCAAAAATTCTGTATTGGTTCCATCGTCGCTTTCCAGCAAGTCTATGCACAGCAGTATTGCGGTGAGGGGATTCTTCATTTCGCGAAGTGCATATAAGATACCTATTTCCGTAATGGTTGTTTGATGGGGCATAATAAAACCGCATTTAAAATTAAATTGATAAACTAAGAATCACCCACCAAAAGCCTTATCAGCTTTCCCCATATTTACAAACCGTTGTGCCAATCCTTGATACCCTTAGGCGTACTTTGGTAATTATTATTACGTCCAGATTAGTTGGTCAAATATTTAATGGTGAGCAGGGATTAATTTATACAAAATTAAAAGTTGTCATTCCGTTTATGTTATACAATTCATGGGATTGTTTGTATAATTATTAGATTGGGATGGGTGGAACTCATTTGTTTTGAAAAGAAGGATGGATCGTTCATGTTAAAACGAATTTTCGTGACCCTGCTTCTCAACAACCCTTTACTAACAATGCCTCCCGCAGGGGACGTTGCGTCAATAAAATCTAACTTTTTTTTCCTTCTTATTCCAGACGATATGTTATTGCGCGGTTTTGCGTCAACACAGCGTATGTTATTGCGCTGCGTTCCATATTTTACGATTACAATTCGCAGTGCGCAACGTCCCCTGTGGGAAACATTGCTAAGAAAGGAAAGGAAAAAGGGAACCAATTGGTGGCCGGTGAAATTTGGAAACTGCTTTCAAAATAAAAAGCTTTCTTCTCTACTTTCATTCATCCTCTTCCAAATCGTGTAACGCAACCTGTAGCAGATTGTCTTTTACAAAATTGCACCAATGGCAATCTTCTTTGCCGCAACCCGTGTAAAAATCTCTAGCCTGTATTTTTGTCCATACGTCAGTGATTTGTTGCTTCACCGTTTCGGTATCTTGCGGACTGATCACAATTTTTTCTTTTCTATATTGCTTCTTTTTATCAGGCTCTATAAAATCAAATTCGGTGCTGATCACTTTCCAGTCTTTTTGCTGATAATGATCTATCAGTATTTTATAAAAAACCGCCTGCCGCCAATAGTCGCCACCATCGGGCATCTTATCGTGCGGGCCCTTCATTTTAGGCAAAGCTTTTTCTATATCGCCCGTTTTATAATCTACCACGTTCACATCCTTGCCATTAAATTCTAGTTTATCTAGCTTTCCTTTTAACGGAACGCCGTTTACAATTACCCCGCGAATATTGCGTTCTACCGCCACTACAGTATTCCATTGGTGGATGTACGTATCATAATAGTTGCTGAGTACTTCTTCGCCATATTCCAATCTTCGGGCAAAAGCCTCTTTTGTAAAATTTTCGCGGTGTTTATTTAAATACCATTTAAAATGTTCAACGATGGCTGCTTTTGGCGGGAAGGTTTCATGGCCACCATCCTGCATGGTTTTGAATAATTTTTCCAGCGCATGGTGAATGGCACTTCCAAATTCGGTTGCTTCATTTTTACCTGATGGTATGCGAATAAGATTTTGGTAATAAAATCCTAGGGGACATTTTAAATAACTGTTGAGTGCTGTTACGTTCATCACAAATTTTTCGAGCAAGGGCGATATAAAATCATCTTCCGCTTGCGCTATTTCCGGGGCTTGTGCAATAAACTGTAAAAGTTGGTACTCGAGCAACGCTTCTTCCGACATGTTGATCCTGTTCAATTCAAGATCGTGCTCCTCCATAATTTCTGCAATGAACATAGACGGTTCCATTTCCTTTCCGTCATTTTTATATCGGGCGTATGAGATCATCAAGTATTGTTCTGCCCGGGTGAGTGCTACGTAAAATAAACGGCGCAACTCTTCTTCTTCTGATGATGCGGGTAGAGATGAAAACATGGTATCGGGCAGTTTGTATCCTCCGCCTGGTTTGCGCTTTTTCTCCCAGCCTGATGCATTTACGCCAGCAAAAAATACATACTCATATTCCAATCCTTTACTGCCATGTGCGGTTAGTAAGTTTACGCCTTTGTCGCTACCAGCTACTAACTGCATGGGCAGCGGTAGCTCTTCTTTTTTCATTAAATCGATGATGTCTATCAATCCTGCTAATTGCAAAAATGGGTTTCGGCTGGTTTCGTCTTTGATGAAATCGAACAGCGCAGTGAGCATTTGCATCAAAGCAATTTTTTCGGGATGTTGCATGATATACGTCAGTACCGCTCCATTCTGTATCACATTTTCAAATAATTGCTGTAACGTAACATTGGGTACGTCAGCAATCAATTGTTCGAGGATGGCATTCATTTTCTTTAACCCCGGATGTATTCCGGTATCAAACAAAGTTTTTGCGGGCTCATTGGCTTTGTCGTTCAACATTCTTCTGATAGAAGTTTGTTTGCCACTGTATTTTTCTGCGTTTACGGCTACTGTTAGCTTGGCTATTTCAATAGGGGGAATTTGATAAAAATCGTAATGCAATATTTCGAACAAAGCGGCATCGCCTCCATAGGGTGTATCATGTTCTGCGTATAGGTATCGCAACAGACTCAATAGTTTTTTAATAAAGGGTTGTTCCAGCAAATTGATGCTGCGTTTGCTGTACACAGGAATGCCTTTCAGCCTAAAATAATGCGCCAGTTCAGATCCGTATTTATTTTCTTTATAGATAACGGCTATTTTACCAGGCGGAACACCTTCCTGCAAACGCTCGTAAATATCATTGGTAATCCCCGCCATTTCTTCGCGAATACTATTGTATTCTATCAGCAAAGGCAGGTGTGTGAGGTGCATGATTTTTCCATTGGAGGCAATCAACTCTTTGCTCAATCCTTCTATTTGCTTTACCAGGCGTTCTTCATTTTTATTGATGAGTGTTTTAGAAATATCTAAAATGGGTTGAGTACTTCTGTAATTGCTGGTGAGTACTACGGTTTTGAGTGTATCTGCATAGCGACTGGCAAAGCCCAACATGTTTTCTAAATTCGCTCCCTGAAAACGATAAATACTTTGGTCATCGTCGCCAACTACAAATACATTGGGTACATCCCAATAATTCACCAGGAGTTGTACCAAGCGGTTTTGCGTTCCGCTTGTATCCTGAAATTCATCTACCAGTATATATTGAAATTTTTCCTGGTAATCGGATAAAAGCGCATTGTTTTCTTCGAACACCCGAATCACCCAGTTGATCATATCATCAAAATCGTACCGGTTGCGTTCCCGCATCAGTTGTTGATAGTGGTCAAATTCTTTTACGGCCGCTTTTAGTTTTTCAACCCTTTCTGTTTCTTCTTTTATTTTATCTTCTTTTAAATCGCCTGCATTGAACTGCTTGTATTTTCGTTTGTACACAAACTCATCTCTGGTGGAGAGGGTACTGATGTATTCATCAATTTTCTGAATAATAAATTCAGGCGTCCATCCTTCTCTTTTCATAGAAGAAAACAATTTACGCAGGTTACTGATCTCAAAATAAACATCGCCCCTGTATCTTTTGAGGGGATTGTTTTTGGGAAACTGATCGATCAATTGTTTAAATAATTGAACGCTTTCTAATTCAGAAATAGCATCCAATGTGCTTTTTTCAAACAACGATAAATTATCCTGGATCACATCATTACAAAAAGCATGAAAGGTGTAAATATTTACTTTATAGGCATCGGCACCAATAAACTGCTGCAATCTTCTGCGCATGGCGATGGCGCCTGCATCGGTGTAGGTGAGGCACAGAATATTTTCCGGCAAAGCGTCGGTATCCAATAGTATCTTTCCAATTCTGGCAGCCAGTATCTGTGTTTTGCCCGTACCAGGGCCAGCAATCACCATCACCGGACCTTCGATGGTATCTACAGCTATGCGTTGCTGCGGGTTGAGTTGGTTGTATGTAGCGGTGAATTTTTGTAAAAGATTCTCTTTGTAAGACTGCATATGTAAAGATTGTATTGAAAGGTATTACTGATAAAATGCGGCTGTTAAAGTAAGCTGGCAAACTTACAGTTTAGTTCTCATTTCACTCAATTTGAAGTTGTAAGTGCTGAAGATTGTACGACATACTTTCCAAAAAAATCGTCCTGCCACCTGTTTTGATGTATCCTCAGAGCGAAAAAACGGCTGAACCATTAACAAAACAGTCTGCAATCTGTTATAAGGTCTAAAATAAGATCATGAGCAAGGTATATAGTTTAAAAACAGTGCAGGTGTTGCCCATTTCGCTGGAGAAAGCATGGGATTTTTTTAGCAGTCCAGCCAATTTAGCAGAAATAACCCCAAAAAATCTTGGATTCAACATCGTATCGAAATATCACGGTGAAAAGATGTATGCCGGGCAAATCATCGAATACAAAGTGAGTCCGGTGTTGGGTATTCCGCTGTATTGGATGACGGAGATTACGCATGTAGAACAGCACAAATATTTTGTAGATGAACAACGTTTCGGCCCTTACAGCATGTGGCACCACCAGCATCATTTTAAGGAAGTGCCGGGTGGCGTAGAAATGACAGACATTGTGCATTACAAAATGCCTTTCTGGTTTTTGGGTGATATCGCCAATACTGTGTTTGTAAAAAAACAATTACAAACCATTTTTGATTTTCGTTTCAAGGCAGTAGAGAAGATTTTTTAAATTTAGTAGAAAATAAAAATAAAAAGCAGCCGTCTGTAAGGACGGCCGCTTTTGTGTTACATCATCAGGATAGCTGATTATCCCGGCATACGGGTAATGTATTTTTCAATTTGTTTGATCTGGTCAACGATTTGAGGTGTGGTAGGTTTGAAACCTTTTGCCTTGTTGAAATATTGTTTGGCAGCACGGAACTCTCTTTTGTTCATCATAATAGAACAGAGTTGCAGGTAAGCCGCTGCGTTGTTTTCATTATCGGGTAACCCGGCGCGAATGGCCTGGCGGATGTAAGACTCCCCTTCTTTCATATTCCCTTTTTGCATGGCTAACATACCCAATTGTAATTTATTGGGTCCTTCGGCTTGTTTGGTGAGGGCCCCGCCACCGAGTGATAAACTCTTTTTCATGTGCATTTCCGCCTCATCAAATTTTGAATCTACCATGGCCAGGTTGCCTTTTAGGGTATAATATACAGAGCGCATGGGCTTGATGAGTAAGCCGGGGAAGGTGATACCGTCTACAATTTTTTTAGCGCCTTCCATATCGCCCTCTTCCATATAAGATTGAATGAGGCGCATGGGGCCGAACAAAAAATGGCCCAGTACCAACACCGCCCCAATTAGATACAAAATAAAGGATGGCCAGAAACTGGTTTGATAGTTTACAAAAACTGCGATGGCCAGTAAGCCGATTCCCAGCCACAAGCGATATTTAATAATGGTATTCATCCACTTCATAACAAAAAAATTAGGGCGCAAAGATAACACAAGCAGCTACAGCGGCAAAGTAGAATGTTGACAACCCTCATTCGGAGTAAAAAATGTAAATATTGTTCCGACAAATGGTATAAAAACTTACTTTTGCCATCCCAAAACGGCTTTTTAACAGAAGCCCATTCGGAAGGTCCCGTAGTTCAATGGATAGAATAGAAGTTTCCTAAACTTTAGATCCAAGTTCGATTCTTGGCGGGACCACAATCGAGTACAAACTTCCCAGATGGGAATTTTGTCCTTTGTCATTTTTGTCCTAAGCTTTGTCAGTATCGAGTATCAAAGAAAGTGATTGGTGGTATGTGGGAGTTCGATATTCATTTTTCTCAAAAATTAACTTCTCAGAAAATATTGAACAAAGGATTTGATTTTTTAGAGCTGTACTTCCTGAAACATAAGTCCTGTCTATATTTTGCAAAAAGGAGAAGCCAAAATCCAAATAGCGTTTGTAATCTGAGGGTTTAGATATTGCATTGTTCATTTCAGTTTCTATCTCATTAATCTTCGCTTCGTATTTACTTTTTATTGAACGATATTCAGTCATAACTAATTGACCATCCAACATTAGTTTTTGAGCATTTTCTATCCGCTCACGGTCCTTCCTGATCTCTGCATGTAAATGCTGGTTTCCTTCAGAAGTTTCTTTGTTTGTCTTCTTTAATTCTTTTTCTAAAATGATACGATATAAATTTAATACCTCTTTTTTTGCAGAGGTCTTTTGAAACTCTGCAATCACCTTTTCATTGGCTTCATTTGTACGAAATCTCTCTTTGCATCCTGGCTGGCAGTGATAATAAAAATACCGTTGGTATTTTCCTTTGGATGAGCTGCCGGTTAATTTGCCGCCGCATTTTGTGCAACTCAGAAATCCTCGTAAGGGCAATTCTTCTTTCTGTTTTTTACTGGCAACTGTTGATCTTTTTTTACCGTTCAGAATATCCTGCACATCATAGAATAGATCTTCTGATATCAAGGTTTCATGGATGCTATTTACTTCATGTGCTTCTTCATCCTTGTATGCACGAATAATCAGCTTTCCGCAATAAAGCGGATTGCGTATCATCGTCCAGAAATAACTCCTGCTTATAATAAAACCTCTTTTATTGGCTTCCTTACGAATTTGATCGGGTGCTAACACAGCTTTGTTGATCTCGTTGAAAATCCATTCTACATGTTTTGCATTTTCATCTGGTACAATGGTAGGCCTGTTGTCAATTCTTATATTCTTATATCCTTTGGGCGCCGAGGTAACCCATCTTCCTTCTTTCTTCGCCCTGCGCATACCAACCAATACATTCAATGCTCTTCGGTCATTTTCCACTTCGGGTGCGGCAAGGTAAAATGCCAGCATAATTTTGTTTTCAGGAATGTTGAGGTCTAGCGGCTGCTCCATTGCTTGTGGATCTAAGCCGTGATTGTCCAATATTCTTATCATACCGTATGCATCGGCAGCATTTCGACTGAACCTGTCCCATTTTGTAAACAGCAGCAGATTAGCTGAATGCTTACCTTTTTTCAGCTTGGCTAAAAGTTCTTGAAATGCAGAACGTTTAAACGACTTAGCGGAATGGTCATCTTTAAAAAGCCCCAGTACTTCAATATTTTGAAACTGGCAGTAAGTCCTTAACCTTTCTACCTGGTGTCTTAAAGAATATCCTTTATCAGCCTGTTCGTCTGTGCTCATCCGGATATAAAGCAATACTTTTTTCTGAATTATCGTAGTTGTTATTTATTGATATTACGTTGTCGTTGTTTGTTGCCTGCCATTCTTTAAAATACCTGCATTCAATTTCAGCGAGTTGATACAGGTAATCCCTAATTTTTAAAACTTCTTCATCTGTATATGAATTGCCATTTACGTTGATGAGTTGCTTACAGGCATCCAGGTTAAGCTTTTGATTGCTATTAATTCGGCTTTCAATGGAAATTACTTTTTCTTTCATTTTCGTTTTACTGAGATACAAAATATTGATTATCAATTGAATAAATTAAACATGGAAGGGTAAAGTCTGCTACTTCTGAAAAGAAACTTATCGGTTCTTCGAATGCTTGTACTTTGATAGTTTTCATAATTGCCATTTGTATTTTTTACAAACGTACATCAGCGGAATTCATCACTTTCCCGTTTTGGAAGGATTGTGCTAGTTTGTTCCAAACCATGCTTTATTAGGTCAAACAATTCCGGTTTGTTTAGTTTTAGGAAAGCCTGATTTATTAGAATGGAAACTCAGATTTAAAAGAGGTAAGAATAGAAGTTGTAAACAAAATATAGCAATAATAAGTAAACCAAATTAAAGAATAAAAAGTGCCAATTTCAACTTTTTTCAAAATGAAAAAATTAGGGAGAGGTAAGGGAGGGGTTTGAAAATTCCTGTTTGGGTTAGGGAATGATTGAAAAGGATTAGAAAGGCTTTTGAACAATCTAATTTACAGTCTCATTATACAATAGCACATCCTTTACCCTTATGAATTTCGTATGTAAAGATTTTTTGTTTTCGATATTAATAAAGTCTTTAATGTTGGCTTTTGATTCATTTTTTTATATCTTATAAAAGCTCGCTTATTTTCTTATTGATAAAACTATTTCTAATACTTTCTTTGTTTCACTTTCAATGGTTGCGTAATCTTTTACTTCCATCAATTTTTTACTGATAAGTTTGCTGCCCATTCCTACGGCACAAACACCAGCTTTAAACCAGCTTTTAATATTTTCTTTTGTTGTATCTACACCACCGGTAGGCATAAACAAAAGTTTTGGAAAAATATCTTTAATGGCTGATACAAATTCAGGCCCCAGCATATTACCTGGAAATAATTTTATGAATGTTACTCCTGCATTTTCTGCCGCAATAATTTCAGTAGGCGTCATACAACCTGGGGCATAAAAAATATTATTAGCAACGCAATGTGCAGCTACATCGGGTACAAAACCAGGGCTTATTAAAAAATCTGCACCTGCATTAATATAATCTTCTGCTTGTTTTAAATTTTTAATGGTGCCTATGCCGAGTAATAGATCAGGCATTTCTTCATCTCTTACTTTTACCATTTCTTTAAAATTATTAAATGCCGGTTCGCCGCGATGCGTATATTCTACGGCTCTTATTCCAGCTTTATAAATAGCTCCTAAAACTTCTATACTTATTGCTTCATCAGCGCTATAATAAAGCGGCAATACTCCCTGCTTGATAATTACATTAGTTACCTTACTTGTATTGTTCATTTGCAAAAGATAAATTTATTAATAGTCAAACCAGCATATTGTTTATAATATTCTTTTATTTATTTCTTCAATGGCTTGTTTTGTAGTGTCTCCTTTTTCATAAAGCTTACCCACTGCTGCTGCAGCTGCAAAATCAACAACCTGTTGTAATGAATGTCTGTTGTATAACCCATAAATTAAACCTGCCATAAAACAATCGCCACTCCCTACTTTATCTATTACATCGGATAATTGAAATGTTTTTGAAATCCTCGTTTCAATGTCATTCCCAATTACTGCAAAATATTTGTCTTGTAGTCTATAGGTGAATGCTATTGTTTGCACTTTTGGATAAGTTAAGTGTATGGCTTTCATACTTTTTGCTGCTGCCTCAATGAGCTCATTTTCTGATTTATCCATGCTCTCATTAATAGGAGATGCTAAACCTAATAAACTTTCTACTGCCCAAATATTTCCCATCACTACATCACAATATTTTACCAGCTCAGGCATTATGTCAACAGGCTTTTTTCCATATTTCCATAATTTTTCTCTGTAATTTAAATCAACAGAAATGGTTATCCCCAGGTCATTGGCAGCTTCTAAAGCTTCCAAACAAACAGCAGCAGCATTGTTGGTTAGTGATGCAGCTATTGCGCTAAAATGAAACCAGCTTACCTCTTTAAATACTTCATGCCACTTGATAGTGCCAGGCTTAAGCTCTGAAAAAGAAGAGCCGGCTCTGTCAAAAACTACTCCGGTATTTTTCATATCCTTCCCCTGTTCCAAGTAATATAAACCCAATCTTTCGCCGCTATGAACAATGGCAGAAGTATCTATCTTTTTATGTTCTAAATAATTTTTAATGCTCGCCGATAAAAAATTATCAGGCATAGCAGTACAAAACTTAACCGGTAACTTCCATAAGGCTAAAGCATGAGCGGCATTTAATTCGGCACCTCCTACATAAACAGGCATTAAATTTTGGTCAAAACTTTCACTTCCACTTGTAGGAGAAAAGCGCAATAAAATTTCACCAAAGCAAAAAATCTTCTTCATAAATTAAAATATTTTTTTGCATTGTTACAGCAAATATCCTGTACCATACTACCAATCCATTTTTCATCATTGGGTAGTTGCCCGTTTTCCATTTCACTGCCCAGCAGGTTACATAAAATCCTTCTAAAATATTCGTGACGGGGAAAAGAAAGAAAGCTTCTTGAATCAGTAAGCATTCCAACAAAACGGCTGAGTAATCCCATATTGCTGACAGATTTCAGGTGCTGAATAATACCGTCCTGCTGGTCATTAAACCACCAGGCAGCACCCAACTGAACTTTACCGGGAAAACTCCCGTCATTGAAATTGCCAGCCATCGTGGCTAATATGTCATTGTCTGCCGGGTTAATGCTATACAAAATTGTTTTTGCCAGTTTATTATTTTTATCAAGGCTGTTTAAAAATTTGGCAATAGCTTTAATATTTACAGAGCCGCCAATTGAGTCCCAGCCGGTATCTGCTCCCATAATACCAAACATTCTTTCATTGTTATTGCGAATTGGACCCATATGGTATTGCTGTACCCATTTTTTTTCAAAACCCCATTCTGCAAAATAAACCAGCATCGCCGATTTAAATTTTACAGCATCGATTTTTTCTATATTATTTCCTTTACGAACATTTTCAAATATGTTTTTTAATTGCTGCTCCGTATAATCTTCGGCATACATTTCTTCCAGGCCGTGGTCTGAAACCGTGCAACCATTTTCGGCAAAATAATCGTGTCTGCTTTTTATGGCAGCAATGTAATCATCAAAGCCAGTGATCGTTTTACCAACTACCACTTCAAGCCGGGTAACATATTCGTTAAATAAAAGAACACTATCAATATTCATAGCCTTGTCTGGCCTAAAGGAAGGATTCACTTTAATTTCAAACTCATCTTTTTTAATTTTTTGATGAGCCGCTAAATCATCCAACGGGTCGTCTGTTGTGCCTACATACGTCACATTCATTTTGCGAAGCAGGTTACGAACACTCCAATCTTTGCTTAGCAATTTTTCGGTACATTCTTCATAAATTTTCCTGGCAGTAGCAGGCGAGAGTTGTTCCTCGATATCAAAATACCTTTGTAGTTCCAAATGTGTCCAGTGGTAAAGAGGGTTTCGCATGGTATATGGCACTGTGGCTGCCCATTGTTCAAACTTCTCCCAGTCAGATGCATTACCGGTACAAAACTTTTCATTTATTCCATTGCCACGCATAGCCCGCCATTTATAATGATCGCCGTGCAACCAGGCAACTGTAATATTTTCAAAATTTGCATCCACTGCAATTTGCTGCGGTGACAAATGATTATGATAATCAATGATGGGCATCTCCTTTGCATAACCATGGTATAGCTTTTCAGCACTATTTGATTCCAGCAAAAAATTATCGTCTAAAAACTTTTTCATTAATTATTGATCAAGTGATTTTATAATTCCCATTTCCAACCCACGCAATTCTGCCAATCCTCTTAATCTACCTATGGCACTATAACCAGGGTTTGTTTTCTTTTTTAAATCATCCAGCATTTGGTGGCCATGGTCGGGCCGCATGGGTATAGAAATATTTCTTTGTTGCATTATTGCCACAATATTTTTTACA
>Ga0105049_10003227_pt1 | contig 19296 bp, 13 predicted proteins | sample MAT06_FD_78087 | JGI IMG/M metagenome (GOLD analysis project Ga0105049, IMG submission 78087) | Freshwater microbial communities from Lake Fryxell liftoff mats and glacier meltwater in Antarctica - MAT-06 | ecosystem: Environmental > Aquatic > Freshwater > Ice > Liftoff microbial mat | place...
CGAAGTGACAACCCTCGCCGATGATCCGGCCGCCGCCCTCGGTAGCGCTCTGGGTCCAGTGCTCAGGGGGAATCTCGCCGGCGTTCACCGTCATGACAAATACTTTGGGTTCCGAGGTGGCGGCGAGGAGTTCACGGATGCGTACCACCTGGGGCGCGAACCGGCGGTTGAAGCCCACCATGACCACCGGGTTGAAGCCGCCGGCGACCGCCGCGGCGTGGGCCGCCACGATCGCGTCGAGCTGGGGTCGGGTGATGGCCAGCGGCTTCTCCACGAAGACGTGCTTGCGCGCCTCAAGGGCCTGCACCACCAGCCCGGCGTGGCTGTCGTGGCGCGTGGCGATGACCACCGCATCCGTGTCGGTAGCGCTGATCGCCACCGTCGCGTCCGTGCCTGCGGCTGCGAAGCCGTGCTTGCGACCGGTGCGCACGCCACTAACGCCGGCGGCACTCACCAGCGTCTGCAGGCGGGCGGGCGTCGCGGCCAGGGCGGGAATCAACACCTGCGCGGCGTAGTTGCCGGCGCCGATGACGGCGACGCGGGGCGGTGTCGTAGGAGCGCCGACCGGCGAGATCGCTTGTGGAATCGCGCCTGTAGGAGCGGCTTCAGCCGCGATTCCGCGAGCGATCGATTGCGGAATCGCGCCTGAAGGCGCTCCTACAGAGAGCTCCACGGTGCGGCTGACGGGCGTCGCATCACCCTCCGGGTATTCCAGGACGATGGCCAGCGGGTTACCCGTCGCGAGCACGTCGTAGCCCCGGGCGGCGTCGGCGACGGCGACCCGGTCGCTGACCAGCTGGGCGGTGTCGAGCCGTCCGGCCGCGAGCAACTCCAGCACGGCCGCGAAATTTCTCTGCTCCGTCCAGCGCACGAAGCCGATGGGGTAGTCCTGCCCCTGCTCCTCGTAGGACGGGTCGTAGCGCCCCGGACCGTAGGAGCAGGACACCTGGAACGACAATTCCTTCGCGTAGAAATCCGCCCGGGAGAGCTCCAGCCCGGTGACCCCGACGAGCACGATGCGGCCCCGCTGGCGACACATCTGCGCGGCCTGGTGCATGGGCTCGTTGCTCTGGGTGGAGGCCGTGATCACCACGGCGTCGACGCCCCGGCCGCCCGACACGCGGCGGGCCGCCTCGAGCGGATCTTCCCCCGCGGACAACACGCAGGTCGCCGCCCCGTAGCCCCGCGCCAGCGCCGCCCGGCCCGGATCGGGATCAATGCCCAGCACGTGGCAGCCGTTGGCCCGCAACAGCTGGACGGCGAGCAGGCCAATCAGCCCGAGGCCGGTGACCACCACCGTTTCGCCGAGCGTCGGTTGCACCAGGCGAAGGCCCTGCAGGGCGATCGCACTCACCACGGTGAAGCTGGCGGCCTCGTCATCCACGCCGTCGGGAATGGCGGCGCAGAGGTTTTCGGGGACGCAGACGTACTCGGCGTGGGGCCCGTTGGACACCACCCGCTCCCCCACCTGGAAGCGCGTGACGCCGGCGCCCACCTCCACCACCACGCCCGCGTTGCTGTAGCCGAGGGGAATCGGCTTGTCGAGCTTCGCCTGGACGGAGCGCATCGTGGGCCCGATGCCGTCGGTGCGCAGCTTGTCCAGCACCATGCGCACCTTGTCCGGCTGCTGCCGCGCCTTCTGGATGAAGTTGGCCCGACCGAACTCGAGCAGCATGCGCTCGGTGCCCGCCGACACCAGGGAGCGCCGCGTGCGGATCAGCAGGTGTCCAGGCCGCACCAGGGGCACGGGCACCGTCTCGACGATCGTGGCGCCTTGCTTGAGGTCCTGGAGGATCTGTTGCATCGGACTGTTTCACTACTGGGAGGAGTCAGGTTCGAGGGGCTAGTTTAGTGGGGTTCGTCCGCTCAGGAGACATAAGCCAAAAACCCGCCCGTGGTACTTGATTACGGATTGTCCATTAAACAGCCGTGCCGCGCGAGCGCTGGACGATCGGAACCCGCCTCGTTAGCCTAGGGCCTTCGGCAATCAGTGCCTCAGGCGTTCTCTCCCTTTCGGGTTTTCAATCGATGCGAATTTTGTACGTCGGAACGCTGAGTCCCTTTGGCACCTGCTATTCGCGATTCTGTTCCCTGCGTAAACTGGAGCCGGATACCCACGGCTTCGACACGGACCAGCACCTGGACTGGGATCACGCCGGACCCGTCCATCGGGCACTTGAGACCCACCTGCTCAGCGGCCCGCGCCACCGGCGGGCCAACGCAGCCCTCATCGCGACCTGCCGTGAATTGCGGCCCGCGGTGGTGTGGGTCGACACCGGCGTCTGGATCTGGCCTTCCACCCTGCGGCAACTGAAGCAGCAAGGCTGCTTCCTCGTGGAACACATCACCGACGCGCTGATCGCACGGCACTGGCGGGTGCGGCTCAAGCGCCGCCTGTTGCAGACGACGGCCCACCTCTACGATGTATTCTTCACCACTAACGTTGATGACCAGGAATTGATGTCAGCCTCCGCGCCACCAAAGGCGCTGCTGACCGACCTTGGCTACGACGACCAGCGCTTTGAACCAACGCCGCTGCCCAGGGAACTGGCCGCGAAGTGGGCCAACCCGCTGGTCTTCATCGGCCACTACGAGCCCCACACGGAGGCCGGGATACTGGCCCTCATCGACGCGGGCCTGCCGGTAGTCGTCTATGGCCACCCGCCCTGGTTCGCGTCGCCAAACCGGGCCAAACTCGGCAACCGGCTGCAGCCTTCTCTCGGCAATGAGGATTACGCACGGGCGCTCAAGGGTGCCGCAATCGGCCTGTGTTTTGTCTCCGTGCTCAACTACAACCAGACCTCCGCTCGCAGCTTCGAAATCCCGGGATCAGGAACCTTTCTGCTGGCTGTACGCACGCCTCAGCACAGTGCCTGCTTCGAAGAAGGCCAAGAGGCCGAATTCTTCGGCGACCACGCGGAGCTCGTGCGCAAGGCTGCTTATTACCTGGAACACCAGGCTGAGCGCGAGGCGATCGCCCTGCGCGGCCAGCAGCGGTGCATGGCATCCGGCTACTCCTGGGACCGGTTGATGGCCCGGGACTGGCCCCAGGTCCTGCAAGTTCACGCCGACCACCGACGCCCCCAGGGCGCTCCGCCCCACGGCACCCCGGAAGAGCAGGCCAGATATGGCTGACCACCAGGCTACCTATTTCGTCACCGGCGGCGCGGGCTTCATCGGCAGCAACCTGGTCGACCGCCTGCTCGGGGATGGCGCGGCGGTGGTTGTCTACGACAATTTCTCCACGGGCCAGCACGAGTTCCTGGCCGCGGCCGCACGGCATGGCACCTTCCGCCTGGTCGAGGGCGATCTCCTCGATGAGAAGGCACTGGGCCTGGCCATGCGGGGCTGCGACTTCGTGTTTCATCTGGCGGCGAATGCGGACATCCGCTTCGGCCTGGATAACCCGCGCAGGGATCTCGAGCAAAACACGCTGGCGACTTTTAACGTACTGGAGGCCATGCGTGCGAACGGCATCAAGCGCATCGCCTTCGCCTCCAGCGCCGCAGCGCTGGGTGAGCCGACCGTGTTTCCCACGCCCGAAGATTGCGCGACCCCGATCCAGACCTCCCTCTACGGCGCGTCAAAGATGGCCTGCGAGGGGATGGTGTCGTCCTATTGCGAGGGTTTCGGTTTCGAGGGCTATGTCTTTCGCTTCGTGTCGCTGCTGGGCGAGCGCTATCCCCACGGCCACGTGATCGACTTCTACAAGGCCCTCCGCCGCGATCCGACCGTGCTGCGGGTGCTTGGCGACGGGACGCAACGGAAGTCCTATCTGCACGTCCAGGACTGCGTGTCGGCCATGCTGCGCGTCATCCACCTGCAGACTGCCCTGGCGGCGCGGCACCGGGTTGAGATCTACAACCTGGGCTATCCGGAATACATCGAAGTCAAAAGCTCGATACAGTGGATTTGCGCGCACCTCGGCGTCCAGCCGCGCCTCGAGTACGCCGGCGGAGAACGCGGCTGGGTAGGCGACAACCCCTTCGTCTTCCTGGATGTCGCCAAGATGCAGCGCACCGGCTGGGTACCGCAGTACGCCATCCGGGACTCGATCATTGCCACAGTAGACTGGCTGATTGCGAACCCGTGGCTGCTGGACCGGCGGTGAAGCAGCTGGTCATACTGGCTGGTGGCCTCGGAACGCGCCTGGTAACTGAGCTCGGTGGGGTTCCAAAGCCGATGGCCCGCGTGGCGGGGCGGCCCGTCCTTGAGCACCAGCTCGCACTGGCGAGGGCCCACGGCTTTCTCGACGTGCACCTCCTCACGTGGCATCGGGCCGAGCTGATTGAAGATTACTTCGGCGATGGCAGCCGCTTTGGCCTCAACCTTCGCTACCACGTCGAAAGCCACCCACTCGGCACCGCCGGCGCGGTGCTGCAGGCCCTGCCCACGCTGGCGCCCCGCTTCATCGTCCTCTACGGGGACACCGTACTCGACGTGGATCTCGACGCGCTCTGGCGCCGCCACGCCGAGGCCTCCGCCGACGCCACGTTGCTGGTCCACCCCAACGATCACCCCCAAGACTCTGACCTGGTGGAGCTGGACCCGGCGGGCTGGATCCGGGCCTTCCACCCGCACCCGCACGCTCCCGGAAAATACCTGCGGAACCTCGTCAACGCGGCGCTGTACGTGGTCGAGAAGCAGGCGCTGGCCGCCTGGAGCCCACCGGCCGGGAAACTCGATTTCGCCCACCAGCTGTTTCCCCAGATGCTGGCCGGTGGCGCCCGGCTGCACGGGTATCCGAGCAGGGAGTACATCAAGGACATGGGGACGCCGGAGCGCCTGGCCCGGGTGGAGCGCGACGTCACCTCGGGCCTTACGCAGCGTCTGGCGCGTCGCTCGCCCTGCCCCGCGGTATTTCTCGACCGGGATGGCACCCTCAATGTCGAAGTCAACCGGGTGAAGTCACCGGCCGAGCTCCAGATGATTCCGGAGGTGGGGCCAGCCGTGCGCCAGTTGAATCGTGCGGGTCTCCTGGCCGTGGTTATCACCAACCAGCCCGTGATTGCGCGGGGCGACTGCACGGAAGACGAACTCCGGGACATTCACAACAAGCTGGAGACCCTGCTTGGTGCCGAGCATGCCTATCTGGATGGCCTCTACTATTGCCCGCATCACCCCGACCCGGGTTTCGCGGGCGAGCGGCCCGAGTTGAAGATGGCCTGCGATTGCCGCAAACCGGGCATCGGACTGATCCGGCGTGCGGCTCTCGAGCTCAACATCGATCTGGCCCGCTCCTGGTTCATCGGCGATTCCACCACGGACTTGAGGACCGCACGCAATGCCGGGATCAAGGGCGTATTGGTGCGCACGGGGCACGCGGGTCGGGATCGGAACTGGCCCACGAGGCCGGATTTTGAATTCTTTAGCCTGGGCGAGGCCGTGGAGTTCATCCAGTCCGGGTATCCGACGCTCCTCGCCGAGGCCCGACACATCCTGCCTGCCTGCGCACCGGGGGCCCTGGTCGCTATCGGCGGCCTCGGCCGGTCCGGGAAAAGCACCTGGGCGAGCGTCATCTGCGCCGTACTGGCCGAACGGGGCCAACGCGGCGTAGTCCTGCCGCTGGACACCTGGCTGCGGAGCGCCACCGAGCGGCGGTCCGGCCACGTTAACGGCCGCTTCGATCTCGAGGCCATCGTGGCCGTCGTCCGGCAGTTGGCTGGCCGAACCCGCACCGTGACCCTTACGCTGGGTCACTATGATCGCCTGACCCGGGAGCGGCATCCCCAGGGCGAAGCGGTGACGATTGAACCCGCGGATGTGGTGCTGTTCGAAGGTGTAGCCGCGCTGATCATCGACGAACTGGTCGGGTTGGCGAGCTGCTCGTTTTACGTGGCGTGCCCGGAGCCTGTCCGGCGCCGCCGGTTCAATCAGGAATACAGCGCCCGGGGCCTTGCTCCCGGAGACATCGATTCACTCTACGCGGCCCGGGAGGTGGACGAGCATCCATTCGTCAAGGCCTCTGTGGACGTCGCCAGCATCATGCTTGGAGGGTGAGCCTTGATCATCAGCAAGACACCAATGCGGATGAGCTTTGTCGGGGGTGGCAGCGACCTGGCGGCATTTTACCGCGAGCACGGCGGCGCCGTCGTGTCCACGGCGATCGACAAGTACATGTACATCACCGTGAATCACAAGTTCGACTCCGGCATCCGCGCCAGTTACTCCCAGACGGAGGAGGTCGGGAATGCCGCGGAGATCAAGCACCCGCTGATCCGCGCCGCCCTCAAGGTGACAGGGATCGAGGGCGGCATCGAGATGTCATCCATGGCCGATATCCCCTCCCGCGGCACGGGCCTCGGGTCGTCCAGTTCATTCACGGTGGGCCTGTTGCACGCGCTGCACGGCTACCGGCACCAGTATGTTTCCGCAGAACAGCTGGCTGCCACGAGCTGCCATATCGAGATCAACATCTGTGGCGACCCGATCGGCAAGCAGGACCAGTACGCAGCCGCCTACGGTGGCCTCAACTACATCCGCTTCCATCCCGACGAGACGGTCTCGGTGGATCCTGTCATCTGCAGTGGCGCGACCCTGCAGCAGCTTGAAGACCATATCCTGGTGTTCTACACGGGTCGCAGCCGCAGCGCGGGGGAACTGCTCGGGGAGCAGACCCGCAAGTCGGCCACGGACCAACGCACCCGACAGACGCTCGTGAAGATGGTGGCCCTCGCCGCCGACCTCAAGCGGGAACTCGAACACAACAACCTGCACGCGTTTGGCGAGATCCTGCACGAGAACTGGGTGCATAAAAAGACGCTGGTCGACGGCATCAGCGACAGTGAGATCGACGGGTGGTATGACAGCGCCCGCAAGGCCGGCGCCACCGGCGGCAAGCTGCTGGGCGCGGGCCGGGGCGGCTTCCTGCTGGTCTTTGCCCCGCCCGAGCGTCATCCTGCCATTGCCCACGCCCTGCCCGGACTGCGGGAAGTGAAGTTCCGCTTCGACCGCAACGGCAGCCAGATCATTTTCTACCGACCCTGACCGCTGACCCTGACCGCTACCCGCAGCCCCAACGAGGTTTTCCCCATGCAATTTTCAGTCGCCTCCTACCTCACCCACCTCTCCGGCATGATCGGCCAACTGGACCAGTCCATGGTGGAATCAGCCATTGGCCTGATCAAGGACAGCTGGACCCAGAAGCGGAAGATCATCGTCTGCGGCAACGGCGGCAGCGCGCTGACGGCGTCCCACTACATCAACGACTGGAACAAGATGGCCTACCTGGCCACCGGCAAGCCCTTTCGCGGGCACTGCCTGTCCGACAACATGGGGCTGATGACGTCCTACAGCAATGACATGTCCTACGAGGACGTGTACAGCGAACAGCTGAAGAATCTCATGGACCCCAAGGATCTGGTCATTGCCGTCAGCGGCAGCGGCAATTCCGAGAACGTGGTGCGGGCCATCCGGTATGCCAACGAACACGGCGCGACCACCCTGGCGATCTGCGGCTACGACGGTGGCAAGCTGAAGAAGACCGCCCAGCACTGCCTGTGGATCCAGAGCTTCGACATGCAGATCTGCGAAGACCTGCACTTTGTCTTCGGGCACATGGTGATGAAGTCCCTGTGTGGCGACCAGATCACCACCTGAATGAGCTACCGCAGCCGCATCTACGCGCGCTACGCCTCCGTGGCCCAAAACGCGGACCAGGGAACAGACCTGGCACCCGGACTGCCGGAGATGGACCGGTGGGGCACGGCCTACGACGCCTACCTGCGGGGCTGGCTGCCCACGGCACGGGATGCGCCGATCGTGGACGTGGCCTGTGGCGGCGGTCGGCTGCTGCGTTTCTTCACCCAGCGGGGCTTCACCCGGGTGACCGGCGTCGACGTGAGTCCCGAGCAGGTGGCGATGGCGCGGCGCGTGCATCCCGAGGTCCTGCAGGCTGATGTGGTGGAGTTTCTGGAGAGCCACCGGGACACGTTCGCCCTGATCACGGCCTTCGACATCCTTGAGCATCTCAACAAGGACGAAGTCCTGCGCTTCCTGGATGCCTGTTACGGCGCATTGCGGCCCGGTGGTCAGCTGATGATCCAGACGCCCAATGCGGATTCTTCCTCGGGCATGAGCGTGCGCTACGGGGACTTCACCCACGAGACGTGTTTCACCCCCCACTCACTCGCCTGGCTCCTGCGTCTGTGCGGCTTCGACAGCGTCGCAGCCCGGGAGCAGGGCCCGGTACCCCACGGCGCGGCATCCAGCGTGCGTTACCTGCTCTGGCGGCTGCTGCGGCTATCGCTGCTGGCCCGCAACCTGGTGGAAACCGGGTCGCGGGGCAGCGGTATCCTGACCCGCGTGTTTATCGCGCAGGCGCACAAGCCGTAGGAGCGCCTTCAACCACTGCAAAAGGCCCCGTCAGAATGGCTTATACCGCTCTCAAGAACGCGCTTTATCGTCTGGGCCTGGATGAGAAGTCGGCGCTGGAACTGTCCCTCTTCACGCGGGGCATCCCCCAGGCGCTGGCCACGGCGCTGCGGCCCCACCGCATCCAGCCCATCCCCCCGGGCTCCTACCTGCACCTGGGTTGCGGCGGCAAGCGCCTGCCGGGCTTCGTCAACGTGGACCGCTACCAGACCCCCGGCGTGGACCTGGTCATCGACACCCGTCAGGACCTGCCCTTTCCGAACGGCAGCGTTGGCGGAATCTTCCACGAACACTTTCTCGAGCACATCGATATCACCGCCGCCAACCGCCTGCTCGTGGAATCATTCCGGATCCTGGCACCGAATGCCCGCCTGCGCTTCGGGGTACCGGACCTGGGCAGGTACTTGCGGGCCTACCACTCCGGTGACGCGGCTTTCGCCGCGCTGGTGGGCCTGGACAACTACCGTTTCCCGGCGCAGATCATCAACTACGTGTTCGGGCACGCCCACCGCTTCGTCTATGACTACCAGAGCCTGCACCACCTGCTCGCTGCCGCCGGCTTCGTGGAGATCCGGGAAGCGCAGCACCACGACAGCGCCGATCCCCGCCTGAACCAGGAAAACGGCTCGGCCTCACGCCTGGCCGAGACGGTGGTGGTCGAAGCGCGCAAGCCTGCGGGCTGACCAGTCAAGTCCGGTTGCTGGGCGCTGGGCGCTGCCAGGGGCTGGAAGGTGGCCCAGGCTGCGCCACACCAGGCTGCGCCACACCAGGCTGCGCTGGCCCGGGCTGCGCTGACCCCGGCTGCGCTGGAGCACTCTGCACGGGCGGCATCCGGGACGGATCCGGGGATTTCGGCGGCGCCTTGATCCGGCGCGACAGCCCTCTCCACCGGTAGAACTTGTCGATGGCCCAGATCAGGATCACCAGGCGCAGAAAAGTCGAGTACTGGGTGGCAACGTTCCCTTCGATGCGCATGGCGAGGAAGTACGTGGCGAGCAGCAGAATGAGGAAGCGCGGGAGGGTCATGCCGGAGCCACCGCTCACTGCGGAGCTGATGCTGCCAAAAATCATGCCGATGACAAACATGCCGATAATCACGCCGGGCATGGCGAAGTTCCAGTACAACTCTCCCGGGATCGTCGTCGGCACCATGGTGAGGCGGGAGGCGGAGAGCTTGAAGGCACGATTGAACATCTGCCCGGTGGAGATGTCTGGTTTCTCCGGCCAGAACATCCGCGGAATCCACGAAGCAAAGAAGGTACTGAGCGTTTTCCCGTAGAGGAACGGCTGTTTCCCCGAGTCAGTTCCGGTCGTGATGATGTCCACATAGCGTTTGCCGTCGATGCGCTCGCCAATGGCACCCAGACTGGAATCCGCCACGTCCTCTGCCCCGGATGTCCGCCGCTTCACCTCCTCCATGTTCTCGGCGAAGCCCTTAAGGGCGGCCCCGGAGTTGAGGTAGTGCTGCTCCATCATGGTGTAGCGGTAGGCGTTGAAATAGAGCAGATAGGGAATGGAAACGACCACGATCACCGCGAGGATCCTGAAGCTCACCCGGCCCCGCAGGAAATAGAGCCCCAGCAGCAGCAGTGCGGCAATGCGGAACGAGGTCTCCTTGGAACTGGAGATAAAGCCGAAGACAAATTCCGCAGCCATCATCGTCACGAGCAGGGTCCAGACGACCTTCGGCAGGTAGTCCCGGGTGATCAGGTAGATCAGCATCAGAGCACCAAGGGGCGCCATGAGTTTCAGGTTCGACGCCACTCCCACGGGCAGGCCCAGCACGTACTTGGGAATGTAGTACACCGAGGCCGTGGTGTCATAGGCCAGCATGTAGGCAAAACCGACGCACCAGAGCATCACGCCGGTCTTGAGCACGGTGGAATAGCGCCATTCGTAGGCCAGGAAGTTGGATTTTCCGGGACCCCGCAACTTCTGCAGGAAAAAGTACCCCGCGAGGGTCATCAACGCGCCAAGGACTATCACGGCATCCGCCGTGGTGATATTGGCGAGATCATCTTCGGTGACCTCGCCCGTGCCCCAGACCACCACCGGCAGCTCGCCGTCGATCAGGTAGAAGAAGGCAGCCATGCCGAAAACAGCGAAGTAACAGGCCATGTACATGGCCAGCAGGCGGTGCTTCGGGTTACGGCCGGCAAGGAAATACGGGCCGGCGCAAAGCGCGAACAGGACAGTGACGTAGGCGGTCCGCGCCACGTGGAAGTCATTGTGCAGGATGCCGGTCACGATCAGGACCATGACGAAGGCCAGCGAGGCGAGGCCGTAATTCCTGGCGAAGTTCACCCGCCGCTGACCACCCTCACGCTTCTCCGCCGGCAGCGCCGACGGGTTCGCACCCGCTTTCGGGCCAGGGTTGCCGGCAGTCATCGGAGAGGCACCTGTTTTCCAATCACATCAATCAGATCAACCACTTGCCCATATTCAAGCAGATTTCCGGACCAGTGGCAGGAACCCGGTCGTGCTTTGGGTGGGCCGGGATTCTTGCACACTGCGGGTTACCGGAATTTCAGCGGGTAGCCGGGTGGCATCCCGGCCCGGCGCGGTCAAGCGCGGTCAAGCGCGGGCCAGCGCCTGAGTCAGCAGGCGGCGCGCAGCGGCGGCAAGATCTGCATTATGACAATACCGTAACCCGAACTCGCGGGCACTCCCGGACCAGGTCTGAAACTCGCCGTCGTCCATCGCCAAAAAACGCTCGACGGCTCCCGTGAGCAGTTCGGGTGCCGCCAGTGGCAGGTCGAAGCCCACGTTCTGCGCTGTCAGGCCCCGCCAGGGCGTCTGATCAGACAGGATCAGCGGACACCCGGCGAGGAGCGCTTCCAGGATGACGTGGCCGAAGTTCTCCCCAAGGCTCGGCAGAAAAAAGACATCGTAAGCAGACAGCACTTCGAGCACCTTCTCCGGCTGCACCACGCCGCGAAACCGGACCGCCACGTTGGGGGGCAGCCGCCGGATTTCCCGGTCGCACTCCGCCCAGTAATCCGGGTCTTCCTGGGTGCCATAGATGTCCAGGCTCACGCTGGCGCGGACCGGGGCCAGGCTCGCCAGCGCCCCGCGCAGGTTCTTCATCGGGGAAATGCGCGAAAGAAAGACCAGCCGAAGCGTACCCTCAGGCTTCGCGCGCCGTGCGGGCAGGCTGCCAAACTCGACCCGCGGTGGCAGGTTGGGCGCAATACCCACCCGGGCCTCCGCCCCAAAGTGCCGGCGGATGTTCACTTCCTCCTGCGCATCCGTGGCCTGCCACGTGACATCCCGGTAAACCCCGGCGACCCGGGCCAGCGCACTCCACGCCGCTTTTCTCACGGGCTTGATCCGCAAGGCGCCCGGCGAAAACTCACCGCGTGGGGCCACCACGGCCGGAATCTCTGCGGGAATGAGGCCGAGCCGGCGGAGCACCAGCGGCATGATCACCAGGGCAGGATCCATGAAGCTGTGAAAGTACAACAGGTCGGGCCGCCACTCCGCCAGAATCCGGCGCAGTGGCCCCGGGGCCGCATAGGGCGGACCGAGGTAGCGCACCTGTGTGGCGCCAAAGGGGTACCACCGCCCCGGCCGATGGTCAGGGTAGGGTTCGGCCACGGCCAGGTCCCGGTTGCGGGTGACCACGCGAAAATCGAAATCGCCTTCCAGCCACTCGCACATCCGCATCAGGCTGCGCACCGGGCCGCCGGCGCGGAATCCTGGCAGGTAGTAGCTGGCAAAGCAGAGGACGCGGGGTTTAGCCACGAGCGCGTCGCCCTAGCAATTCTGGTTTCTGCGGAATCGCATCCGGGACAGTCGTGCCAGCTCGACCCGATGGTGCTCCGGGTGGAGCGCCAGGCAGTTGTGCGCCGGCGGCAGCGGTGTGCCCCGCGCAATCGGCCGCAATCCCGAGGGCAGCATGCCGAACAGGTGGAAGCCGAACTCGTCCTCGAACCAGCCGGGCAGATCGCCGAAATTGACACCCGCGCGGACGAGATAGGGGCCGTGGGTCTCGAAGACCACGGCGGGTGGCGTGGGACCCGCCAGGGTCCGCGCCGCACCCTGGAGCACCGCGATCTCGAGGCCCTCCACGTCGATCTTCACCAGCGCCGGCGCCGGCCCACCCCGTGCAGCGAGTTCGTCATCGAGGGTGGTCAAGGGCACTTCAACCGGTTGCGCCGCAGAGCCCGCGGTGGGCGGCAGTGCGGTGGTCAACCCGGAGGCGCGGGGCAACACCCACAGCGTGACGGTGCCGGACTGGGCGCCCACTGCCTTGGGAATCAACTGCAGGTTGTCGAGGTGATTGAGCGCGATGACGTGCTCGAGATAGTCCCGGGTGGCCGGCACGGGCTCGAAGGCCAGGACCCGCCCGCCCGGACCCACGAGGCGCGAGGCCCAGCCCGCGTACACACCAATGTTGGCGCCCACGTCGACAAAGGTAGACCCGGTGCGGAGGAAAGTTTCCAGAATCGGCGTCAGCGCGGGGGCTTCATACTGGAGGAAGAAGAGATCAACCCAGGAACCGTCTTCCCGCATGCGGGCATCGAAGAGCAGATTGGGGCCGACGAGACAGCGGACGACGCCGGCCGGTGGCGTGGCGCCGCGAAGAATGAGGCCGCCGAGCCGGTCGCGGCCGCGGAATTCCGGAACCCGGCGGAGCCAGCCGGCCAGCCGCCAGCGGAATGCTACGTGCCCGGTCACAGTCGCCAGCGCCTCCAACTACAGCTCTCCCGCGCGGCGCAGAGCCGACACTGCGAACAGTGCGTGTACTATAGCCAGACCCCATGGGAGCGTAAAGCCGATGATAGTCAAGGACGCCGCGTGGATCGCGGCGGGCCAGGCGATCGTCGTCATCGCCGGTCTCGCCGGCACCCGCGTCCTCACCACGCTGCTCCCACCCGCCGTCTACGGCCAGCTCTCGCTGATCATCGGGCTGGGTGCACTGGGCACCGGTCTCTTCTGCATGCCGTTCCTGCAGGCCGCGATGCGTTCCTTTCCCGACGCCCGCCTGGCGGGGAAAGTGGGTGCCCTGCGCGGCCTGGCTGCCGGTTATGTCCAACGTGGCGTCCTGGCAGCGGCCCTGCTCCTCGCCCTGGCGGGAGCCACCTGGACGCTCTGGTCAGACGCGCCTGTGCAGCCGGTCGTGTTTCTCGTCGCGGCGGGTGTGGTGGCCGCCGATGCGTGGCGCTCCTTCGAGTCGGGCCTGCTCAATGGCGCGCGCCGGCAACGTGACTTCGCGACCCGGACGGCCCTCGATGCACTGGCCCGGCCAGCCGCCGCGGTGCTGCTGGTCTGGTGGCTCGGGCCAGCGGCGCTCTACGTCCTGCTGGGCTTCGCTGTCGGCTCGGTAACGCTCTCGCTGCTCCTCCGCCAGCGGACCGTGCGCGGCTTGGGCGAGGTGCCGAGCCTGCCCAATGACCCCTGGCTGCAGAACCACAAGAGCGAGTTCCTGCGCTACGCCCTGCCGCTCGTGCCCATGGCCGCGATGAACTGGGTGATGAGCATGGGCGATCGCTATTTCCTCAACGCGAGCTGGGGCGCAGAAACGGTGGGCATCTATTGGGCCGCCTACGCGCTGGGCAGCCAGCCCTTCATCGCCGTCAACGCGCTGTTGCACTCGACCCTGCGCCCGATCGTCTACGAGGCCGTGGCCCAGGGTGACGACGCCAGGGAACGGCGCACCCTGCGGGTGCTGCTCGGGCTGGCGCTGGCGGTGGGAGGCACCGGCTGGCTGCTGATCACCGCGCTCGCAGAGCCACTGTGCAAGCTGTTGTTGGGACCCGCCTTTCAGAGCGCCGCGGAACTGCTGCCCTGGATCGGCGCGGCGTACGCCCTGCAGATGGTCCAGCAAGCCTTCGAGGTGATCCTGTATGCCCACCGGCAATCCCGGCAGCTGGTGTTGCTCCAGGCGATTGCCGCGGTCTCCGCGGTCGGGCTTTTTCTCTGGTTGATCCCCGAGCTGGCTGGCAGGGGTGCCGCCCTCGGTACGCTCGGGTCGGTGCTCGTGACCACGGCGGTGGCGATCTGGCTTTCCGGCGCCCCGCGGAAGCTGTTCGGGTCCGTGGCGACTCGCGGCTAGTCGGCGCCTAGTCGCAGTACCACCCACCCGGCAGTTTCTTCGCGAAGCGGCCGGTGCCGCCGCCAGCGCAGAGACCCGATGGTGCAGCGATAGCGCAATCCTCGCAGTAGGTTACATGACCCGGTGGCAAGGCCTGGAGGGCGCCCGCGGAGATCTCGCCGAAGGACACGCCGGCTGCAGAGGTCACGCCGGCGGCCAGGCCCTGGCATTGCGCGACAGCTCCGACAGCGTCCACACAGCTGTTGCCGGACGAGTTGACGCGCGCGAAGGAACTGACTCGCAGCGGATCCCACGTGCTGGACCGTGGCATGGTGAAGGCGACATCGCTCACTGCCAGCTGCCCTGCCAGCTGACCTGGCGTCTGCTGACCCGGGGTCCGCGCGCCAGCCGGCTGTGGCCAGAAGGAAATGACGGGGTTGGCGACTCCCTCCGGCACTGGGCCGTCAATCGTCAGGCCCCTGATACTGAGCGGCCCCATCCGGTTGAAGTCGATAATCCGACCGTTGGGGGCCAACTGGTCCACCGAGAACCGCCCGCCAACCACGTGGACAGGCAGGGAAAAACTCGCGGCGCCCCCCGGGGTACGGATGAAGTGGGCGCTGGCCTCGCTGCCTTCATCAATGATCAGGTTGGTCCCGTTGGCAGAAGTAATGTCGTAGACGGCGCCGCCAAAACGACCATGGTAGCCACCCAGCGACGTGAAGCTGCCGCCTGCTGCTCGCACGAACGCCGCGTTCCGATTACCCGGCGCCCCGCTCGCCTTCACCGCGTAGAAGTGGTGGGCCTGGGACTGGCTGTGCTCGATGGAAATGGCGGCCTCTGTGACGTTGTAGATCGCCGTATTCATGATCGTGGACATGTCGTTGTCCTCGTCGATGTTGTAGCGCTTGCTGAACCGGATGCCGTACTGCAGATTGCCCAGCTTCACGCCTTCAATCCGTACTGAGTCGAGCACGTTCAGGCTTGGGGCGACGTTCCTGGCGGGATCCTTGCCGTAGGGCGCCTTGGTGAATTCGAAGGCGGCCTGCAACGGTTCGACAACGAAAATCCGGAGATTGACGAAGCGCAGTTGCTGCGTGTTCTTGACCAGGAACAGCGGCCGGTCGGGCGGACCGTGCCACTGCAGCACGGAGCCGTTGCCATCGATCGTGCCGCCATACACTGACTCTAGCGTCAGGGTGTTGCGAATGATGTAAGTGGCGTTGCGGGCGCCCGTGACGGACGAGAAGTAAGGCGTCTTGTCCCGGGGCATGGCTTGCTCGATCGCCACCCGCCAGCATTGGGTGGCATCGTCGGCCGGACACACCAGCTCATCGGCAGCAACAGAGGCCCAGGCCGAAGCGGACAACACGGCGAGGAGCCCGACGACTGAATTGGTCCTGGTCACGTCTCGCTCTCCTCAAACAACCCGGTCAACCGGGGCACGACGGTGGCCGCCCCGTAGCGGGTCTGCGCATAGTGCATCAACGCCTGCCGGTCCGGCAGCACCATCTCGCCGTCCAGGAACTGCCGCGCCTTCTCCCGCAGGGCCTCCACATCCGCAGCCGGCACCACCATCCTGGGGAGGATGGGCGCCATGGACTCGGGGATCGCGCCGGCATCGGTGCTCAGCACCGGGCAGCCAAAGGCCAGGGCCTCGATGGTGATAAGGCCGAAACACTCGAGGGCGAGAGTCGGGAGAATGAACAGATCGGCAGCCGCGTAGGCCAACTGCAGGTCCTCATCGGAAACCCGGCCCATGAAGTGCATGCGCTCGGCGGCCCCGAGGTCCGCCGCCAGCGTTTCCAGTTCCTCGCGCAGCACGCCGCTGCCGGCCAGATAAAACCGGCAGTCGTGGCTCTGCGTAAGCGGGGCCAGCGCGCGAATCGCCACGTCGAGACCGTAGCGGGGCCCCAGGGACCGGACCGTGAAAAATATCTTCGCGTCCAGCGGCCAGCCCAGCCGCTGGCGGGCAGCAGCCTTGGGCAGTGGCTGGTCGGGCGCGGGGTACCAGTGGGGAATCACCGCCACCCGCCCGCCCACCTGATAGGACTCATCCAGCTTCGTCCGGGTGAACTCGGACAAGGTGTGGATGCGATCCGCAGCCCCCAGCATCTTGCGCTCGGCGGAGGCCAGCAGGCCACGGCCCAGGAGCAGCTTGAGCCGGCCCGGCGCGCCCTGGGAACGCCACATGATTTCCTGCTCCAGGACCAGCGGGGAGTGCACCGTAAAGACGTAGCGCGGGTGCGACCCGAGCGCGGCCAGCACGCCGAGGCCCAGCAAGGGGGAATGCACGTGGACGCTGTCAAAGGTGCGATCCATCAGCCAGCGCCGGGCAGCCCCCCAGGCGGAGTCAATAATGACCTCCAGGCGTTGCGGGTGCCAGGGTGGCCGCTCGTCCTTGCGAAAGCGGACGATGCGGATACCGTCGAGTTCCGTGATGCCTTCCGGATTCCGGTTGTCCAGCAAATAGCACAGGAGAGTCACCGCGTGGCCCCGGGCCTGCATCGCCTTGGCAATATCCCACGCCACGCGGCCGGAGCCGCCCGGCTGGTCGGCGAAGCAATACTCGACCACCGAAAGGTATTCGAGCTTGCGGACCTCGACCGGCGCTCCGGCTCCGGGGAACTCTGCCGTCGACACCACGGGTACGGCGGGCAGGTCGCGAGCCGTCGCCTCGCTCTCCGCCCGCTCGTTGTCCAGCCAGGACTGGAACATCAGCACGTTCCAGAGCTTGCCCTGCCAGTTCAGCCGCGCCGAGCCGTGCTCCGCCCAGCGCTGCCGGACCACGTCGGGGTCGAGGTAACCCTCGGTGGCCAGCCGGTGCGGATCCAGCAGACCTTCCGCCCACTCCCGCAGCGGGCCGCGCAGCCACTCGCCCACGGGAATCACGAAACCCTGCTTGGGGCGGTCGAGCAGCGGGGCCGGCACGTAACGGTAGGCCACCTGCCGGAGCGCCCACTTGGCCTGTCCATTCCGGTACTTCTGGCGCAGCGGCAGGGCCAGCGCGAACTCGGCGATGCGGTGGTCGAGGAGCGGCTCCCGCAGCTCCAGACTCGCGCTCATGCTGGCCCGGTCGGTCTTGGCGAGGATGTCCTCGGAGAGGTAAGTCAGGATGTCGGCCACCATCATGTACTGGCTGGGCGGCAGGCGGCGCATCCAGGCCGGGGGATCGGCCAGCACGTGCCGGGCCGGTGAGCCGCCCAGGATCAGTCCGTCGAAGTCGGTCCACCGGGAGACGATGGCGCGATAAAAATGGTAGGCGTCCGGCTGCCCGACCACGCGCGCGAAGCGCCGGGCCCGTTGGCTGGGCGTGCCCTCGCTGCCGTAGTTGCTGAAGTGCCGGCTGAGCCCGGAAAAGCCCGCATCAATCCAGGCCGGCGGCAGCGCTTCGAGCGCGCTACCGCCCAGACGTCGGAGGGGCGACGGCAGGCGGGACAGGCGGCGCCAGACCGTCTCGGCCGTCGGGTAACGGGGATAACCGTAGAAAAACTCGTCACCACCGTCCCCGGACAAGGCGACGGTCACGCGCTGCCGGGCCAGCCGGCTCACGAGAGTCGTGGGGATCTGGGACGAGTCGCCGAAGGGCTCGTCGTAGATCTGGCTGAGGGCGGGCACGACGTCGAGGGCATCCTGCGGGGTGATGTACAGCTCGGTGTGCTGGGTGCCGAGGTGGGCGGCCACCTCCCGGGCGTGGGCCGCTTCGTCAAACTGCCGTTCGGAGAAGCCGATGGTGAAGGTCTTGACCGGGGTTCTCACCCCGGTTTGGGCCTGCACCAGCGACTGCGCGATGCCGGCCACCGCACTGGAATCAATCCCGCCAGACAACAGCACGCCGATGGGGACGTCCGCGATCATCCGGCAGCGGATTGACTCCCGGAGCAGCTGGTCCAGTTGGTCCACCACCGCCGCGTCGCCGGTCGGCACGGCAACGGGCGTCAGCGTGGCTCGTTCCACGGACCAGTAGACGATCTCGGTTTCCCGCGGGCGCGCGCCGTCCTGGGGGGAGTACCGCGTGAGCATGCCGGGCCGGAGCTTGCGCACGCTGCTGTAGATACTCGCCGGCCCCGGGACGTAGTCGTGACGCATGTAGAGCGCGAGGGCGTCCCGGTCGACCGTCCGGTCGAAGCCGGGAATCAACCGCAGGGCCTTGAGTTCGGAGCCAAAAACGAGCTTCCGGCCGATATGGCCGACATAGAGCGGCTTGACCCCCAGCCGGTCCCGGCACAACCAGAGGCAGCGCTCCTGCTGGTCCCAGACCGCAAAAGCAAACATGCCATTGAAGCGGGGCACGGTCGCCTCAACGCCCCACTCCTCGAAGGCGGCAAGCATCACCTCGGTGTCCGAGCCACCCCGGAAGCTGTGGCCCCGCGCGACGAGTTCGGCGCGCAACTCGGGAAAATTGTAGACCTCGCCGTTGTAGGCAATGACGTAGCGCCCGCTGCGGGAGTGCATGGGCTGGGCGCCCAGCGGCGAGAGGTCCTGGATGGACAGGCGCCGGTGGGCCAGGCCCACGCCGGAGGCCTCGTTGACCCAGATGCCCTGGTCGTCCGGGCCCCGGTGGGCCAGGCTCGAGGCCATGCGGGTGAGCAGCGGCGGGACCGCGTCAGCAGGGACGGGGAATCCGAGGAACCCGGCTAGGCCGCACATGGCATCGAGCCCGCTCTCAAGCCGCCGCGTGCCAGGCGTTCAGAGTAACCGGCTGGGACCGCTCCAGGGCCTGCTTGGTCAATAAGAACAGCTGGCCGGCCTCCCACACGTAAGCGGTCGCGAGGCCCGGATTGGCGGGGTCTGCGGCCATGTCGTAACTGCGGCGGATGGAGGCGTCGTGGCCGTGGTCCCGGTTGCGGGGTGACCAGGCCTGTTTCTCGGCGCCGACGTCCATC
>Ga0105049_10003231_pt1 | contig 19288 bp, 20 predicted proteins | sample MAT06_FD_78087 | JGI IMG/M metagenome (GOLD analysis project Ga0105049, IMG submission 78087) | Freshwater microbial communities from Lake Fryxell liftoff mats and glacier meltwater in Antarctica - MAT-06 | ecosystem: Environmental > Aquatic > Freshwater > Ice > Liftoff microbial mat | place...
TGAAAGCTGCGACGACGAAAGGCATCTTACTTAGCGAAACCCGATGTCCCCAGTAGAATCCCACCCATCTGCCTACAAGGCCCATGTGCTGCCGTTTTTCCTGTTCATCGGGTTTTTGGCCGTCGTGCAATTTGTGGGGATGTTAGGTGAGGGCACCGGAGTTCCCTGGCTGGCCGACCCGAAGTATTGGATTTATCCTCTTCAAACCGCGATCTGCGCCGGAGTGCTTGTGTATTTTTGGAAATGCTACGATTTTGGCAAAATCTCATGGCTGGTGACCGTCGTGGCTGCCCTGCTTTCCCTCGGGATCTGGATTTCACCGCAATGGCTTTTTGGAGCGGCCCCACGGACGGATGGGTTTGATCCTTCGGAAGTTGGTGACGATCTTTGGCTGGTGGGTTTCACGCTGATTGCGCGATTTGCACGGTTAGTTATCGTGGTTCCGCTGATTGAAGAAATTTTCTGGCGGGGCTTCTTGCAACGGTACCTCGTCAACGAAAAATTCACTTCCGTGAAGTTTGGAACATACACACACCTTTCATTTTTCGGCGTGGCGGGGGCTTTCATGCTCGTCCACTCCCCGAGCGATTGGCCGGCGGCGATTGCCACAGGAGTCCTTTTCGGCTGGGTGGCGGTAAAAACCAAAAGCCTTCTGGCCTGTGTCATTGCCCACGCGATCACAAACCTCGGCCTAGGCATCTATATCGTTACTACAAAACAGTGGGGGTTCTGGTGAACCCCGGCTTTGCTCGAATCAACAGAACGGTTGGCTTCTGTCGGTTGGCTTCTTGTAAAATCCCTCTTTTGCCTTAGTAGCTTGTTTCTTTGAAATTCACGAATCGCTTTGTCGTGGGTTCGATTCAAGGCATTCCGAACATCGAGCATCGAAAGAAAACCGGAACCCCTTGCGCTTTGCGTTTCGCTGTGCCGACGCGTCGGGGGCGAAGCGCTATATATCCCGCGCACCAGGCGGACCCAAACGTCGTCGGGATCAGAGTTCCCGCGCGAAGGATTCGAGATCCGGGCAGCGGACGGCCAAGCGGTGCATGTCGTGCAGTTTGGCGGCGACGGCGATCTTGAGGATCTCCTCGCGCAACCCCTCAGGGACCCCGCCGAAACGGACATCAAGGGCCTCGATAACGGATCCCTGCAGAGATTCCACTTGGCCTTCTCTGCGACCCTCTTGGTGGCCTTCCTGCCGACCTTCTAGGCGGATTTGTTGTGCGAGTGACATGGCGTTTTTGCGGACGACGGGTTCTTGAAGCGCCTCAATTTTACGATAGAACCGTGTTTTGTCAACCTCCCGGGCGAACATGTAGCGGAGCACAAGCTCGAACAACGCACCTGAAACCTGCTTGATGATCCCCTCGTCCCAGACCGCATGATTGAGCAAATCTCCGCTGACATCGGCCTTGAGCACCCGCAGAACCAGGATGCCCGCCGGGGTGCCCGCGATTTTTTCGAACGGGATTTCCGCGAGCTGGACGAGGCGGAACAGGAAATCGGGCACCTGACCGACGAGGGCGGATTCCAGCCCTTCGGGGATTTCGAGAAGGTCGGCGAAGCGCGAGGACATTTCCCAGCGTCCGGAATTTTGCGCCACCACCACGGGAAGGATCACCGGCAGGCGTGTGGCCTCGTGGTGGTCGGGAAGATGTTTTTCCCAGATGCGCAGCATGTAACGCAGCAGGCGCAGGCCGATCCAGGGGTCTTTGGCGCGCTGGTGTTCAAAGAGCAGGTAAACCAAGCACTGTGCTCCACCGAACGGCGCGGAAAAGAGCAGATCGCTCTGGGATTCCCGGAAGTGCGAATCCACGAAGTTCGCCGGTTCGAGGTGCAAGTCGTCCCATCCGATCTTCGATGACAAGGCCTCGGAAAACTGAAGCCGTAAAAACGCGCCCGCAGTCGCCGGATCGGAAAATCCCGCTTTGAAAAGTTTGTCATGAGGCTGGTGCGGCGAATCCTCTTGCATGGGATTCAGTACGCCAGCAGGAGGCGGGGAGGGAAGAGGGTTTTCATTGCGGGTCTTCGCAGATTTCAGCAGACGAAAAACGGACGACGAAGGGAAAAACAGGAGTCAACCCCAACGTGGGTTGCATGAGAAATACGGCGTCCATTACGACGAGAGCTACCGTCGGGATTGATGCAACCCACTTCGGGGTTGATGCAATTTGTTTAAGGAAACCCAGGGTAGCTCATTCCTCGCAACCTTGGGCTTTAGGATGAAACGGCTTTGCCGTATTCCTTCATCGTATTCCACTGAGAGTAGCGAAGATCCCATGGCAAATAGGATGCGGGTTGCCGCTGAAAAACTTAGTGGCCTCGTCGCCTCGTGTGAGACGAGTTAAAACACTCTGGGTTCGCCTTCGTTGAGGAGGCAGACCTTATCGAGGAGGTTGAGAGTGCCGGCTTTTTCGAGGAGTCGGCGGGGGGGCTCTGTGAGGGGTTCGTAGGAGAGGCGGAAGGAGCCGAAGTGCATGGGGATCATTGTTTTTGCACGGAGCTCGACAAAGGCCTGGAGGGCTTGTTCGGGGTTCATGTGAACATCGCGTTTGGTGGGGGCGTCGTAGGCACCGATAGGGAGGAGGGCGATCTCGACGTCGGAGCGGTTTCCAATTTCTTTGAAGCCGTCAAAATACGCACTGTCGCCGCAGTGGAAAATGGTGCGTCCGGCATATTCGATGAGGAATCCCCCGAAGCCGCGGTGGTTGTCGTGGAGAATACGGGCGCCCCAGTGGCGGGCGGGCGTGAGGGTGATGCGGAGGGCGCCGTGCTGGAAGGATTCCCAGGATTTGAGTTCGCGGACGTGATCGAAGCCGAGGCCGTGAACGAGACCGCCGACGTGCTCGGGGACTGCGATGGGTTGGTCGCTGGCGACGGCGCGAAGGGTTTTGCGGTCGAGGTGGTCGAAGTGCGCGTGGGTGACGAGAACCAGGTCGATGGCCGGAAGATCGTGAATTTCGAAGCCTGGCTGCTTGATGCGTTTGATGACCTTGAGCCATTGCGCCCAATTTGGATCGATGAGTACGCTGTGCTCAGGGGTTTGGATGAGGAAGGAGGCGTGACCGATCCACGTGATGCAGATCTGGCCGGCGGTGAGATCGGGGAAGGCGGGCTTGATTTTTGCGCCGTGGCGCTTGGTGAAAAGCGAGGGGATGACGACCTCGGCGAGAAAATTTCGCTTGTGCCAACCGTCGCCGAGGCGCATGTCAACATGGTGCTCCGGCTTTTTTGCGGGCTTCCTACGAATCAAACGGCGCTCCATGATATTTTGCACTTTGAATGATCTCTGAAGAAAAGCAACGCCTCCGCAGTCAGATGCGATCTCTTGTTGCCGCTGCGCCGGCGGTGCGCATTGGATCGGTTCTGGTTGCATGGGAGGTATGGCGCCGTGCGGAGCGGGTGAGTGCTTTTGTGGCAATGGGAGGCGAGCCGGATGTTCTCGATCCGTGGCCGCAGGGGAAAATCGTGGCGCTTCCGCGAGTGGCCGGGGAGGGGCTTTCGCTGCATTCGGTTGAGTCTGAGGACGAGTTGCGCCGCGGGGCATTTGGGATTCTCGAACCTGTGGAGGATGCGGTTCCGGCGGGGGATTCGTTTGATTTGATCTTGGTTCCGGGGCTGGCGTTCGACGAGCGCGGCCGACGGCTAGGGCGAGGGAAGGGGTATTACGACCGGTTTCTAGCGACGGCAACCGGCTTGCGTGTCGGGGTGTGTCACGATTTTCAGATTGTTGATTCGGTGCCGCGCGAGGCGCACGATCTGGCTATGGATTTCCTGGTGACGCCGACGCGGGTTATTTTTTGTGGGTCGGAAGATTGAGGATTTCGCGCAGCCGACTCAGAGGTGAACCCGATAAACGCGGAACTCGCGAGCGACATGGTCCGGGAGAAGCACGTCTTCGAGCCAGGGAGGATAGGTGCCTTTTGAGAGTTGCGTATAAACCGATGGGTCTGATCCGGATTTCTCGAAGAAAATGCTATTACCTTTTACGCTTATCACAATCAAGGTGACGCCTCGACGACGGATGACGTCAGCGGCGTTGGTCCAGTCGCTGGTATTGAGAGCGGCAAAGGCATCTCGGAGACCCGCAATGTTACGGTGATAGCCGGTTGCCACAACCTCAAAAGGCGTGAAGTAGAGGATTTCCGGCCCGAAATCCAGTTCGGTCAATACGCGTTGCGGAGCGTGCCCTGATTGCGAGCCAAGCGTTCGCCAAAGCTCCCTGAGTGCCGAGCTCGATGGGAAAGAAGAAGTGGGAACTTCGCTGCCCGCAATACGAAGAACGGCTGTGGCCGGGAAAACGGCTGCAATCGCCACGAGCAAAACAAGGAACCCTGCACGTTGCATTACGACCGGGAGTCGGGCGCAAAGCCACAACAGCAGTGCTGTCATTGGGAAAACGGCCAACCATGCCGCATACATGCACCAGCGAATTTGCAGGAAGCCGAGCACAACAAAGACGGGTAGCGCGACTGCTAAAAGAAGCCATCGGTGCGAATGAAGACGGTTTGGAGAGACGGCCATCGGGATAGCAATCAGTGTGCCAAGAAGCGCGGCCCCGATCCACGGCAGAGCGCTTAAAAGACTTTGCTTGCTGTGCTGGAGAAGCGGTCTGACCTCAATGACCTTGTTGAGCCAGAGGGCTGCCACGTCGGGAGGAACGTCAGCGTAGGGCCCCAGGAAAAATCGTGGAAAAAGAACGAATTGGATTCCGCCGACAATGAGAGCGAAAAGAAAAGCCGCGATGAGTTTGGGTAAAAGGTTATTGAATCGAACGGCGATAAAAAACCAGAAGCTTACAGACAGAAAGAGGGGCACAATCCACGGTAACGAGAGCCGGTCAAAAACTTGCTGAGCACCTGCGGGCGGGTTAATGAGGAGAAAGACGATCGACGCGATTGCGAGAGAAAGTGTCACCATGCGTTGGGAGCGGATAATTTCGTGATGGTCTCGGAGCCAAAGCAGACCGCCGCTTGCGAGCGCGACGGCGAGGGCCGGGAAAAACTCGACACTTGTCCACAGCCCGGCTGCTCCCGCGACACCGGCGGCGATGCTAAGTCTCAGTGCCTTGGGTTCTTCGACGGCCCGGACCCATAAACAAAGCCAGATCGCAAACCAGAAGAGTAACAGAGAATGATGATCGGGGCGGCCGGCAAGACAAGCGAGCAGGATTGGCGGTTGCGAGACGAGAAACACACTTAACGCAAAGCGTCCGCGTTGCTCGAAAATGAATCGCGTCAACCAAAGTGTGCCGAGAATCGTGGTCAGTAGAAGAGCAGGACTCACAAACGTGCCCCACCAGAAAAGCGCATCGCGTAAGGGGAGCCACGGCAAGAGAGGTTGCGCCCCCGCCGCAAGAACGAGCCCGAATGGCCACGTCCAGTGCGTCGTATCTCCTATTGGAGCGTTTGCTCTCGCGATGGACTGGTCGGTCCAATCACCCGTGGAAATCCAAGTCTCAGCTCGCAGCAACCACATGTAGCAATCGGCATCTGCCAAGCGCGCGTTTGCGGTAGAACCGTTCGCGAGAAACAACATCGAAAGTAGAGCGGCGGCGAGAATTCCGAAGACCAAACCCGGCACGAGCACCTTCCATCCCTGTGACGAATTTGTCATCATTCCGTTGTTGCAAGAGACGTCGAGCGACACAAAGTAAATCCCGTTGAAACAATCGTCACCATTTGTTGTTCTGGGAGCAGGCCCTGCCGGCTTGACTGCCGGGCGCGAGCTTGCCGGGCAAGGTCTCGGCGTGACACTTATAGAAGCCGACCCGGTGAGCGTCGGAGGGATTTCGCGCACGGTTGAACGGGGAGGATTTCGTTTTGATATCGGGGGCCACCGGTTTTTCACGAAGGCGCATGAAGTGCAGCGGATTTGGAAAGAAATACTTGGAGAGGACTTTTTGGAGCGCCCGAGAAAATCGCGAATCCTCTACCGTGGGAAATTCTTTGCCTACCCATTGGAACCATGGGATGCCTTGGTCAAGCTCGGCCCGATGGCCGCGTGCCAATGCGTGACAAGCTGGCTTGTCGCGCAGGCGAGACCGATTCAACCGGAAGAATCGTATCGCGACTGGGTGTCGAACCGATTTGGGCGGCGGCTCTTCGAAACGTTTTTTCAGACTTATACTGAGAAAGTGTGGGGTTTGAAGTGTGAGGACATCAGTGCCGACTGGGCGGCCCAGCGCATCCGAAATCTTTCGTTGGTGACGGCGTTGACGGATGCCTTTTTGCGCCCGACGACGGCGTCTGCAAAATCTTTGATCCGCACATTTCACTATCCGCGCCTCGGGCCGGGGCAATTGTGGGAGCGTGCTGCTGCGCAGATTCGGGAGCGCGGCGGGAGCATTCACATGGGACGCACGGTGCGCCGGATTGAGCGCGAAGGGATGCGGGTCACGCATGTTGCGGGGACTTCGGCCGACGGGTCTTGGAGTGAAGCTGGCGGAGCATTCATCTCGACGATTCCGCTCCGCGATCTGATCGAGGGAATGAGTCCGGCAGCTCCGGACGAGGTGCTGCGCGCGGCGGGGTGTTTGCGCTACCGCGACTTTCTCACCGTATGCCTTATTGTCGAACACCCGCAGCTTTTCGACGACACATGGCTCTATGTGCATGATCCAGCCGTGCGTGTGGGGCGCGTCCAAAACTTTAAAAACTGGAGCCCCGATTTGGTGCCAGATGCGAGCAAGACTTCGTTGGGGATGGAGTATTTTTGTTTCGAGGGAGACGGGCTCTGGAACGCCGCTGACGAGGATCTCGCAGCATTGGCAGAGAGCGAGGCCCGGAGCATTGGCTTGATCCCGGCCGACACCCGCGTGTTTCACGCAGAGGTCGTGCGAATGCCGAAAGCTTATCCCGTCTATGACAAGGCCTACGCGCACTCCGTCCGGGTCGTTCGCGAGTGGCTGAAGACATTTGAAAACCTCATGCCAGCGGGCCGCAACGGGCTCCACCGCTACAATAATCAGGACCATTCCATGCTGACGGGGTTGAGTGCCGCCCGGTCGCTTGCTCAGGGCACCGATGAAGATGTCTGGACCGTCAACAGCGACGCGGAGTATTTGGAGGAACATGCCAAAAACCGGCCTCATTCCGCGAACACGTGACGGAAGAGAAGTGCTGATCCGACGCGAAGGCCTGATTGGAGGCAGGCCCCGGCGGCGACTTCGACGACCATCGCCGCCGCCCCGCAGCTCGCTGACCGCCAAGGGGGGAGTAACGCTGAGATTGATCTCACGACGAGACCCGGATCAATAAACAGAACGTCGATTGGCATCGACATGAAGCATGTATGAACTGCCCGACAGCGTTCAAAAATCAACGCCGAGTCTGGCGGATACGTCCTCCGGAACATCAAGCCGATCAGTCGTTGATCAAAACGACGGGCGTAGTTTCCCGAGGCAAAAAGAACGAGGCCGGATTCCGCATCAAGAATCTCGACCCGGGGACTCCGCCTACTCATCAGAGATTTGGATCGTCACCGCCATCGTCGTTTGCTCGTCACCCACACCAGCCGAGGCCGAGGCGTGGAGCCGCAGCCTGGCAGTTCCCTTTGTCAGCGTGCTCTGGAGGTAGCCCGCGTCGTCAGCAGAAGATGACGCGAACGGCTTATGAAAGTCCGACCATCCCTCCGCGGTCAGTATGCTGCGGGCGGCATCGAGTGCCGCCCTTGGCGAGAGGGCGCTTTCATAAATTAGCTTGGCATTCTGTCCCTGCGGGTTCTCAAACTCCTGAGTGAAGAACCATTGAGGAGTGAGCGCGTTGATCTCGGGATACAGGTCAAACACGGACGGTTTGGCGCCTCGCGGACGACTTGCCTGCACGGAGATCACATTGACTCCGGACATTCTGGATTTTTCAATCGGCATCACCATCACGGTGCGCGGAAGGCCGTTAATCATGCCTTGGATGATTGACATGGGTCCTGCACCCGCGCCCTCGAGTGGCTGGTGATAAGGAATCTTTAGCTTATCAAAAAGCCGTTGGTAGCCCTCGATCACAGATTTTGGAGAGCGCGAGGTCATGCCAACCGCGTAGATTGCGGGCTGGCCATTGAAAATGGACCTTGTGAAGTGTGTCTCTTCAGCGAAGTTTGCCAGCGCCGAGAGGACGGGATCGGAAGAGACTTCTGCCGCGGAGACGGTTGAGAATCCGCTTTTAGCGTGGAGGGAGTTGGCAACGAGGGCGGCGACCAAAATCACGTGTTGGAAGGTCAATCTCATTCAGAACGCCGGGCCAATCGTGTAGGCGGATGATTCGACGGTGAGGTAGCCGCCATCGTCAGCCGCGCCGAGGACAGTTTGAACAATCTTGTTCTGGGGCAGAGGAGTCCGGCAGGAGACGGTCGTTTGGACGGAGACAGCGGCCTCGAGTGGGCTCACGACGTCGAGGAGATAGATTAGATATGACATCACGTTGCTGCCGGTCTTGGAATAGCTAATGCTGACTTGGTCTTTCGGCCCAAAGTATGCCTCTGTGATATCACGTTTCGCATCATCGTCCGAAGGTCCTTTGCCGCTTTGCATCGTATGGGCGCGGCTGGCGTAATATACGGCAAGCTGGGTATTGAGACGTTTCTCGGCGGCAATTCCTATGTAGAAGGCTCCGAACATCAGGGCGAGGAGAACAGGGAGCATGAAGGTGAGCTCCACGAGAGCCTGAGCCGACTTTGATCTGAGTGGCTGGATGAGCATTTTAGAGATCCCCCTCCACTTCGAGTTGGTCTGCTTCCAGAGCTCCAAAGTCCGTCATTTCGATTTCCATTGTCTCAGCGGGAACCTGCGCCATGACAGAAGTGATGGCGGTTCCGATTTTACCGAAAACTTCTTTTGTGAGGCCGTATCCCACCTTTTTTTCGATAGCTCCAAAGATCCAACTCTCGATTTCCGTTTTTATGCCGGATTCAAAATCGACAATTTTCGCGTCCCAGCTTTGCCATGGGACAAACATCACTGCATACATCATCCAGGTGTTGAGACTTCGCGAAAGCGGATTGTGTCCGAACAGCTTGCAATAGGGTTTTGCGGCGCAGACGCCCCACATGTATGGTCGGGTGAGGTTGCCCCCCCTTCCTTTTAATAGACTGTTCCCCGGGATGTTTTCACCGATTCGAAAGAGAATGGAGATGGTGATTGCGATTTCACCAACGCTGCCGGTCGGGAGAGTGCCATCAGGAGTGTAACGCACCATAGGTGCCATTGGAATTCCCCACCACTCTTTGACATTAAGCGAGAGAAAGCGAGGTCCGTAGCCCAACGCGCCTTTGCCGTCACCCAAAACTTTTGTCAATAAACCCGGAGTAAATTCCTTAAGGCTGTTCACATCGAAGATTGAGACAGCGACGGACTTGAAAGTCGCGTTGGTTACCATGGCATCATAACCCATCACCTCGCTCACGACGGGGCCCCATTTTTTCACTTCGCCTTGAAACTTTGTTGCGATCTTGAGGAGCTTGCATCCGTCTTTAACGTCCTTGAGCCCTTGCTTAAATGTCTTAGGGTCAGCCATCAAGCCTGTGCCCTGAGTAATGGCGGAGTAGGAAAGGACGATAGCGATGTTTGCAAGCGTAATGTCCTCGAGCTGCATGCCGATGCAATATGCGGTCGTGCGAGAGGCGTTGTCGGTAGCGAGCTGGAAGGCCGCACGATCCCTGACGACGTTGGCGATATTAACCGTCAGTAAAACGGCACCGAGAGCAAAAAGGATAAGCACAGGTGCCACGATAATGAGCTGTGCGGATTCCGAGCGGTGGCGGAGTGGCGTCTTCAATCGTTTCCCTCCGTGCTAAAAATCGCGACGCTCTTCATCTTAACCATGCCGGCTTCGGAATCATTGCCGAAAAGAGTCTGGAGAAAAGCGCTGCCGGGGAGGGGATAGTGTCCAGTGAGCGTGACAGTGACTTTTTGTCCGAAGACGGGGCTTTCTGCGCCCTCACAATCAATCTCAAGCTTGGCGCGTGGGTTGTTGAGCGGAGGCCAGGTTTTTGCGGCGACTTGTCCCGCATAGTCTTCTTCGTAGACGGTTGCATACATCCGCGCCGCATGGAAGGCGGCAAGGTTGAGATAGAGTTTTGCATTGATGAGAGCGATGAGCTGGAGGAGCGCGAGGAAGGTGAAGAAAAAAATACCCAGGCAGAGGATAAACTCAACGAGCACCTGAGCGCTGGGCCGAAGGGGGCGGATCATGGCTTCCAGAACTGTGCGTTCCGCTCCAAGAGGCCAGTGTATCGATCAACAAAATCAGGAAAAATCTCAAGCCAGAACGACCATTCCCAAATGTCGTAAGTCACGCCCCAGGGACTGGTGCCGATGGAATATGCATAGTTATACGAATCGGCATACCCGTTTAAAAGTATGGGCGACATGCAGAGAAGCAGGCCAACCGAGATGACTAAGCACGTGCAATACTCGACGAGGGCTTGGCCCTTTCTGCGGCGGGATGGTTTTTTCATGGAGTCTGGACGCTTGCGGTCGGAGGCGTTGAAGTGACGTGGTATCTCACAAAGAAAGCGGGATCGGGTGCAAAACTCGCGCCGACAAGTTCGAGGGCATCGCTTTCCAACAGGGTGGCCGGAACGATGACCCTTTTGCTGGCCATCGGGATTGTGCGGAGATCGCTTTCTTTAGCCAACGAAACGCCTGCGTCTTGATAAGCGCGCCAGACGAGCTCGGTGCAATAAAGCTTTGACTGATCTGCAAGGTCGAACGCCATGTCGAAAGGACGCTTCTCAATCGCCCACATGAGTGCCGAGAGAACGGCACGTTCGCGCACGGCCGGGGTTGTTTCGCGAACACGAAAGACAGCCCAGCGCTCGAGAAACGGGTTTTCAAATACCTTTGCAAAGGGTTCGCAAACCACCCGGCCTCCGTCGTAGCCTTTGATCTCCGGGATCGCAGTGATGACATGTGGAACCCCGTCGATGAACTTAATAATCCCGACATGGCAAAAACCCGATTCGTTGTCCAAACTGCAAACAAACGCCGAGTGAACAGTGCGGTCGTAGAGGAAGAAGATGTCTCCGTCTAACATTTTCGGCAACTGGCGGCTTACGGTCGGCGGAGCAACTTCGGAAGCACGGCCAGGCGCGGCACCGCAGACGATGAGAAGCAATGTCAAAAAAAGTCTCACGGCGTGGGTTGAGGCTGCGCGGGGGCGACTTTCTCAAGAGATTGGCGCACGGTATTCAAGATTTGTTGCTCGGCAGGAGTATCCGCCTGACGTTGCATATTGGAAAGAATCTGCTGCGCGGCGTTGATGAGCGCGGGTTCGGAGGCACTCGGAGTCTGCTGCTGGGCAGTTGGAAAAAAGCCGGACTGCTGGTTGCCCTGCCCTTGGGTGATTGCGGGAAAACCGGGTGCGGGCGCCTTGGTTGTAATCGCCTGGGCCGGGGCGTCTACGAGACCAGTGACTGTGGAGAAAGTGACAGGCGGGAAAGTGCCCTCGATAATGTCTTGGCGACTGCGCAAAACGATGCGCAGATCGGTCTTCTGTTCGGAGAAACTCAGCAACATGGCTTGCTCGGGTGAGACGCGGAGGGTGATGTTTGAGACAGCGCGATTTGCAGCGCTGCCGCCGGGTCGTGCACCGCTCATCCTGCCATCGACGGCAAGCACGCTGATGTCTTGAAGGAGCATTTTTGTCACGACATCGGACTGGGAGAAATCAGATTGTGGGACGGTGTAGGTTGCGATGATATCAACATGGTCGCCCGGACGGATGAGGCCATTAATACCCGTCGAGGAAGATGCCGGTATGGTGAGTGCGCGCTGATTTGTTTTGAGCTGATCGGCGAGAGGGGTGTTCGTGGGAAGAGAGATTTCGCTCCACAGAACCCCTTGGTTGGCACCGACCTTGGCGGACGTTTGCTGCCCGATGAGAAACTGTTTATCCTGCGCTTTGACGGCTAGAAAGTGCAGGAAGGAGGCTGGCACGTTTTTGACGGAGAGCATACTATCCTTAATTGTAGTGCCCTCGGGGATCTCCTGAGAACTAAAGACGACGGGCGTCATTATCCCGCCTGAAATCTGGCGGATTTGACCTTGGACGTAGATATAAACGACATACACGGCAGCCAGTCCGAGCAGGAGAGATGCCAAGAGCGGCAGAGCCATGGCTGGGGACGATTTGGGTGGTTGAGTCGAAGGTGTCATTTTCGTTATTGGTTTATGGGCTTTCGTCGTCAGGTGTTGGAGAGGGATTTGGCGTTGGCGTGGGTGCCGGCAGGGAAATCAGTTTTTGCGCCGCCCAAGCATAGTTTTCCGACAGAGGGTTCGGGTCCGTCGCTTGAATGGCTGTAAGCAACTGTCGAACGGTTGCATAGTTTTTTGTCTGGTTGGCGGCAAATGCCCTTTTTTTGAGGAGATCGATGAGTTGTGCTAATTCGCTTTCTGCTTTAACGAGCTTCTCTTTGGCGGTTTGAACAACTGGCAGTTCCGGATGTGTAGGAGCGAGTGCCTCGACGACTCTTTTCCACTCTTTGATGGAAAGGTAAAGATTCTCAGGCAGAGCGGATCGCTCGCGGTAGAGGCGCTCTCCGACAGCATAATTCATCCGGGCGTTAGCGAGTGCGGCGTCGAAGTCGGGAATCGGAGTCGGCGTCGCTTCGGCAATGGGTGTTGGCGAAGGCGCTGCGGATACTTGGCTCGGGGATCGGAGGGCGCGCAGGCCGATCCAAAGTGCGAAGACAACGAGAAAGATTAAGACGACGCGGTAGAGAGTGCGTGGCCCGACGGCGCGAATGAGTTTCGGGCGGACTTCGGTTGATGCGGAATTGACAAAGGTCATCGATTTGCCGTCGATGACTATGAGGTCGTTATGATCGAGAACCTTTTGTGCGACGGTCTCGCCATTGACAGTGACGCTCTCGTCGCCATTACTGGTGAAGAGCCAAATGCCTTGACGGTTCTCGATGGAGGCTCCGCTGCCGAGATCGAGACGCTCGGGGATTGCGTCCTCGACCGGTTGGCCATCAGGGCCGTGAGAGACGAGTTTCGCCCTGTTTGCGACGGATGACTGGCTCATTGGTTCTTAAAAAATTGAATGGCCATGGGAACAAAAAGAACGATGAAGACGTTCGGAAAAATGAGGAGAAGGAGCGGTAGAAGCATTTTGACCGGGGCTTTCTGACCGAGTTCCTCGGCTTTCTGAAACCGCTGTGTGCGCAGCTCCGAGGATTGGATTTTCAAAAACTCGGTGAGGGAAGTTCCTGTCTGCTCAGATTGGGCGACCTCGGCAGCGAAGTTTGAGATGGGCGGACAGTCCACGCGTGCAGCCATGCTGCGTATGGCTTCGGAGCGAGGTCGTCCGAGCCGCATTTCGTTACGGACTTGCCGGAATTCATCGGGAAGCGGCCCGGACTTCGCTGTTTCGAGATAGACGTCGAGTGCCCGGTTAAAGTCGAGGCCGGCGCCGACTACTAGTGCGAGGGTGTCGAGCGCGGTCGGGAGAGCCCGGGTCATGTTGTGTTGACGGGTGCGGACAAGGTCATTAAGCCACATGTCCGGAAGGAAAAATGAGAAAATGGCGAAGATGACGCTGAGAACGAAGTATTCCGACCCGAGAACGCCGAGGAGAAGAACAAACGTGAAGAACGGTGCAACTTGCTTAAGGGCCAGAAATTCTTCGCCTGAGAGGTTGCCGGGATCGCCTGACTTGGCGAGACTGGAGGCAGCCGCAGGAGCGGACTCGTGCATCCATTTCCACAAAGGCGGAACGCGCTTATTGAGCTTTACGATGAACGTAAAAAGTGGCCGTAGCGAGCCGAGAAGTGAATGTGCGCGGACCTTGTCGTAATCCAGCATGCCTTGCTCGGCCAATAGGACAAGGGCGCGGCGGCGGCGGCTAATCTCCATCATGCACCAGGTGAAGCCCGCAACCGAGAGAAAGGCTAAAAGATAAGCTGCAATGAGTGGCGGATTCATTAGATATCAATACGAATGATTTTTCGGATCACAAAAATGGCCGCAGTTTGCATAATCACCATACACACGAGAGCAAGATTTCCAATGAATGTGGTGAAGAAAAGCATAACGTAATCTGGGTTCATGAGATACATGATCCCCATTAAGACGGCAGGCATCATGCCGACGACAACGCCTTGCGCTTTGCCTTGTGCAGTGAGTGCGTCGATTTTGCCTTGAACAGATTTTCGGCTGCGAATGGTTTCCGCGATTTGAGCGAAGGCCTTTGGGAGATCCGCGCCGGTGCGGCTCGAGAAAACCATGGCTTTGGTGGCGAGATAGACGTCGTCGGTGGTGACGCGGGAGGCGAAGTCTCCGAGAGCGTTCTCAAGGTCCATGCCGACTCTGAGTTGACGGGACATGATCGTGAACTCGGTCGAGAGGGGGCGCTCGATCGACCGGGTGCAAGAGTCGATGGCTTGGGGAAGCGTTTGTCCAGCCCGAAGAGCATTAGTGAGCAGGCCTAAGGCATTGACGAATTGCTCGTCGAGTTTCTTTCGCGTCGCGGTCTTGGCGCGGCGGATGAGAAACAACGTGATTCCGCCTGCAGCGACACCTACGATGAGGGCAAGAATGAGAGGGAACCCCAGCCCGACGGAGAGAACTGCGCCGGTGATGCCAAAAAGCAGCATCATCTGACGTTCGCCGATTCCGCTGCGGACGAAGTAGTGGACGTCGTCGCCGGATGCGTTCTCATCACCAAAAAGCTCGGCCTTCATTTTTTCAAACCGACGCACGAGCGCAGTCATCAAAAGGCCGGTGACGACGGCGACGGAAAGGAAAAGACAAGCGAGACCGACGAAAAGTTCGGGATTCATGTCAAGCGTTTCGAGTCTTCGACAGCTTGGTGGAAGCTTTCAAGGCGGGAGAGTCCCACCCGTTCGGCTTCAACGATAAACTCCGGGACATAGCCGCAGGCGCGAAAGGTTCCGAGGACCTGACCCTCAGGGCCGTAGCCGTGTCGGGCAAACTCAAAAACGGGTCGAACCTCGAGTTCACCATGCACGATGTCACCGACTTCAACGATGGACATCACGCGACGAGAGCCATCGCTTAGCCTGGCTTGCTGGACGACAAAGTTGACACCCGACGCGATTTGTCGACGAACGACAGAAACGGGAAGGTCGAGCTTGGACATCATGACCATTGTTTCGAGTCGCATGAGTGCGTCCGAGGGAGTATTGGCGTGAAGTGTGGTGAGGGATCCGTCGTGGCCGGTATTCATAGCCTGGAGCATGTCGATAGTTTCCCCGCCGCGGCACTCTCCGACAACGATGCGATCCGGGCGCATGCGAAGCGCGTTGCGGACAAGGTCGCGGATGGTGACTTCGCCTTTCCCCTCGATGTTCGGGGGGCGGGCTTCGAGAGAGCAAAGATTTTTTTGCGGGAGGCGGAGTTCCGCAGAGTCCTCAATGGTGACAACGCGCTCGCTGATGGGAATGAACGAGGAAATGACATTGAGGAGGGTGGTTTTCCCTGAACCGGTGCCGCCGGATATAATGATGTTTTGGCGTGACTCCACGGCGTGACGCAAAAAGTCGCCCATGACCGGGGTGAGCGTGCCGAATCGAATGATGTCTTCAATGACATACATCTTTTTGCTAAACTTCCGGATCGTGATCATCGGCCCCTGGAGAGAGATCGGGGGGATCACGGCATTGACGCGTGAGCCGTCCTGAAGTCTGGCATCTACGAGAGGTGAGCTTTCATCAATGCGGCGTCCGATGTCGGCGACGATGCGTTGGATCACATTGGTGACTTGTTCATTGCTGGTGAATGTGCTCGGGCTTTGAACAATTTTTCCGTTGCGTTCGAGAAAGATGTTATCGGGTCCGTTGACCATGATCTCGGTGACGCTTTCATCGGAAAGGAGGTCCTCGAGCGGGCCTAAACCGAGAGCTTCGTTGAGAACATCGCGTTTGATGAGTTGGGCATCAATGCCTGACGGCAGAGCATCCTCGGAAAGGATCTCGTCCACAGTTTTTTCGCAGCGCTCCCACAGCTCATCATCGCCCAAGTGATCAATGCTGATTTTGCGAAGGTTCATCCGCTCAATGAGCTTGCGATAGACGGATCGTCGCACTGCAGACGGGGATTGCGCGTCGCCTTCGTCTTGTCGGAGGACAAGATGGCTGTCGCCCACCTCGACGACATCCCCAACATTAAGGAGCGTTGAGCGGACCGGTTTGCCTGCAACACGAACCATTCCCGGTTGACCGAGATTGTAGAGAAGAACCATTTGATTTCTCACCTCCAAACGGGCCTGCTTAGCTTGGATGCCAACACCGCCGACAACGATGTCAGCGTCAGATCCTTGCCCGATGACCAAGTCTTGATCTGCGACACTCTGGCTAATCGAGGGGTGCCCCGCCCGCGTGATGTCCAAAAGATAGGCCATGGTCGCTAGCCGCCGGATCGTCCGCCCGAGAAAATGCGTTGAAAAAATGGTTTTCGGGGCTTAGTGGGTGTCGCGCTCTCGCCGAGGCCCTCCTTGAGTTCGGCAGGCTCGAGGCCCGGTGCGTAGTCGACCTGAGGGTAAGCTGACTGAATCATCCCACTCGGAGAGATCCGGGCGGCGGCCGGCGCGGTGGTATCACCGCCACGGAGAATATAGGGAGTCATAAGAATGATCGTTTCGATATCCTCTTCCCGGGTGTTTTTGTTGCGGAAAAGACCGCTGATGAGCGGGAGGTCGCCGAAGAAGGGAACTTTATCGACCTCGGTATTCCGCTCGGTCGAGAGCAACCCTGCGATTGCAAATGTGCGTCCGTCGCGGACCGTGACGACGGTATTGGCGGAGCGGCTACGTATCGTCGGAATCCCTTGCACTTGCTGTGCGAAGTCCACATCGCTCACGGAAGCTGTCACTGTGATGTAAATCTCGTTTGGACTCGTCACGATAGGAAGAATATCGAGTTGAATGCCGAATTTCTTAAACTGGACGGTGGACGAGAGGGCGTTGGTTTGGACAATGGGAAGCTCACCTCCGACGAGGAAGTCTGCGGACTGGCCGCTTTGAACGGTAAGACGCGGGGTGGCGAGGATCTTCGCTTTTCCATCTTTTTCGAGGGCATTGATTGTCCACTGAACGTTTTGGAGGCTCAGGTTTGCAGCGAGGGTTGTTGTAGCCGTCGCGCCGTCTCCGCTCGATGAGCCCGATGACGAGCCGGAGGATGAAGAAGAGGACGGGTTGGAGAATGAGACCGTGACGTCGTCGCCTCCGGAAGAGCCGGACGAACCTGACGATCCACTACTGCCACCGGAGTTTCCCTGCTGAAGTGAATAGTTGTAACCGCCCGTGACATCGGCAGCAACGGTCCAACCACCGTTGGCAAACCACTGGATCCCCAGGTTGCTCGAATCGATTTTCGACATCTGAATGATACGCACGTCGATTTGGACGATTTGATCCTGGAAGCTCGGCGGAGCGGGTGACGGGGTCGGCGAGGGAACAGGCGTCGAGGCGGGTGACGGTTTATCGGAAGTAACGATAACGGGGCCGGGAGACGGCGTGGGCGGCGGTTTGAGTGTCGTTTTGTCGATGACGATACCTTGGAGCATCTGCGCGTAGGGCTTGACCAATGCCACTCCCGCTTCATCCAACCCGCCGGTGAGGACAATGTTCACGCCGTCGCTGGTGATCGCAATCCCAGGAACGGTGCTGAACTGCTGGCGTAGCTGGTCGGCGAGCTTAGTTATCACCTCCGACTGCGCTGCAGCGACTTTGAGGATGTAGCGGGTGAGCTCTCCGTTTGCGAACTGCACGAGCATCACGGTAAAGCCTGGGGCGACCGCTTTGACCTCAATCGTCTGGGGATCGGGCATGAAGAGCGAGACAATCCCCTCGGTTCCGACGTTAATGCGCTGTGCTTTCGTCGGAAGGGCAATCGTTGTTTTACCACCCATTACCAACGAGACGATTTGTTCCGTCTGGCTGGGCGAAACCGTCTGATCAGGGGACGCCGCAATCTCGCTCGATGGAGAAGACTGCGCGAAAACATTCGGCACAAAGAGTGCCGTCGATGTGATTAGGAAAATGGCACCGGGCGCGAGGCGGCGATGTGAGTATATAGGCATCGCTGAGTTGGCTCGCGCCGCAGGATTACCAACTCGTCGCGTTGGTTACCTGATTCGCCGCCTTTTCAAATCCTGAGTTGATATTCGTGCCGAGGGTTTTGACTGCGATAAAGACGAGCAACGCGATTAATCCAACGATAAGGATATATTCGACCATGCCCTGTGCTTTTGAACTTTTGCGATAAGAATGAAGTTTCATGACGCGGTATTGTGTGGGTTGAATTAGGGCTTTGGAATTCCTGCTTTGGCCTCAAGTGCTTCGACGCGGTCGAGGAGATGTTCGGTGCGATTGGCCAAACGCTCGTCACCCACGTCGATGTGATTTGAGTGTTGGACGCTGCTGAAGGCTACGATTGCCGCGAACACGACAAGCAGCGCGAGGCAAATAAATGAGCCCTTCTCGAATCCTGAAGTTTTTGAATCGTTAGTCATATAAGTCTTTAATGTTCGATAGCGTTTAATCACGGCGAGCGCTCGTGGGCAAAAAGTAAATTGTGACAATTTCGTCACAATCGACTCTGTCGGATGACAAAAACTAATGAAGTGCGATTTCGCAAAGCGTTTCGGATTCTGGATTTCCGTTTAGGGAAGCGTCTGGTGCGTTGCCGCGCGAGGCGCACGATTTCGCGATGAATTTCGTGGTGACGCCGACGCGGGTTATTTTTTGTGGGTCGGAAGATTGAGGATTTCCACGCCGGCGGATTTGATGAGATGGCGGATGAGAACGAGGGAAGCCGTGGCGTCGGAAGCGGCATCGTGCCAGCGAAATCCGGGCGTGGTGAGCTCTGGCTCGGCGGAAAGACCGAGCGAGTGGATGGCATCGGAGAGAGCATGGGAGTCGAGCATCGGGAAAACGCGTCGCGTAAGGGTGAGCGTGTCGAGCCACGGGCCGAAGCCGTGAAGGGGAAAAACGCGGAGAAAGCGTTTTTCGGTTGAGGCACCGTGGGCGACGACGGGGCGGGATTCGAGCGAACGTCTGACTTGCGGCCAGAGATCGATCAAACGCGGGGCATCGGCGAGTTGTGCATCGCTGATGCCGTGAACGGCTTTTGCTGCCCAGGTGACCGGACGGGTGGGACGGAGATACGAATTGAGCGTGGGGCGGATCACTCCGGCGCGCATGTGGACAATGGCGATTTGGACGGGTTCTTCGGCGAGCGATGGCGCCGAGCCAGCGCTCTCGAAGTCGATCGCGGCGAACTCGACGTCGTCAGGGTTCAAGCCCGGAGAAGCTTCTCGGTCATTTCCCAA
>Ga0105049_10003233_pt1 | contig 19285 bp, 4 predicted proteins | sample MAT06_FD_78087 | JGI IMG/M metagenome (GOLD analysis project Ga0105049, IMG submission 78087) | Freshwater microbial communities from Lake Fryxell liftoff mats and glacier meltwater in Antarctica - MAT-06 | ecosystem: Environmental > Aquatic > Freshwater > Ice > Liftoff microbial mat | place...
CCGAGGACGCCAGGATCAAACGTTTGTACCGGGTGTCGGAAGTGAGCCGCGCCGACGAGAACACGGGTGAGAATCCTCAGCCCGTTTTGGTGCGGCGGCTCAATGCCCGGCTTGTGACGGACGGGGACGACACCAGCGACATGGAAGTGCTGCCGCTGAACCGCATCGAACCCGCGGCGGCGGAGCAGACTTTGCCGCGGATTGATCGGACGTTTGTGCCGCCGTGTCTGACGATCAGCGGTTCGCCCGTGCTTCGGGAGACGGTCCGGGATATCGCATCGGCGGTTGAGGCGGCCCGCAAGGACCTTGTGAATCAGTTGACCAAGGGCGGCTGGGCGGTTGAAAATCTCAAAGGGCAGATGATTCTGGATGTGATGCGGTTACGGACCCTCAATAAGTGGGCCTCGCGGCTTCCGAGCCTTGTGACGGCTGGTGTGGGGGGTGCGGGGGCTTTGCCGACGTTCGATGCGTATCTTGAGTTGCGTGAGTTGCTGGGCGACCTGGCGGCGTTGACGCCGGACCGCGACCCGTTTGAGGGGCCGAAGTACGACCACGACCTGCCCGCGATGATCTTCGCGGAACTTAACCGCAAGATCCGGCCGCTTCTTCAGAGCAAGGTAGTGGGCAAGATGCGGAGCGTTGTCTTTACACCCGAGGGACCTGTGTTGGTGGCCGTGTTCGGCGATGCCGATTTCAGCGAGCCGGTCGATTATCTGCTCGGGATTCGCACGAAGATGGCTCCCTCGGCGTTGGCGCCGCTTGTCCAGGATTCAGAGCGGTTCAAGTTGATGGAAAAGAGCAAGGCGATCGCTCGGACGGCCGGGGCGTATTTGCCGGGCATCACCCTGCAGGAAGAGCGAACGCCGCCCATCGGCTTCCCGACACCGAACGACCTTCACTATTTCCGTGTGCAGTTCGGTAGTGGAGTGGGGAGCAAGCAGCGGTGGGACAAGTCGAAGGAAGAGAAGGCCATGGGCATCCGCTGGGGCGAGACGGAGACGTTCCAGTACGACGAAGTGCGGATGTGGATGTTGTTGCCTTGAGTGGTTGGATCGCCGGTGTTTCGGGGAACGAACGATGTCTACATTGAACGAAGTTTGTGAGCCGCTGTTTCAATACGTCTGCCGCCTGAACCGGCTGGGCCGGAAGGGAGGAAGAACGGATGCGGGGATCGTGCGGACCGAGATCCGGCAGATCTTCGGGGACATGCGGCAGCGCGCGGAGGCCACACCGGGGATGGTGGGGCCTTACGACCGCATCGAGAAGGTGCTGATGTACTTCGTCGATTCGGTGATCCTTAACAGCCAGTTGAACTTCGTGCCTCCTTGGAAGCCGTTCTCGGCAGATCCGCGGCAGTTGGGGATCAACGAAAATCCTAACTTGGGTTTCGAAGAGACCTTCTGGGACCTTTTGGACGAGACCCTGCGTGACCCTTCGGAACAGGGGACGCAGTGCCTCGGGGTGTTTTATGTGTGTATCGGCCTTGGGTTTACGGGCTTGTTCGCCGATCAGCCCGAGTATCGACGCCGGAAAATGCTGGAAATCTCGGCCCGGCTTCGACAGATGGTTGACGCGGACATGGCCACACAGATCTGCCCGGAGGCCTACCAGAACGTGGATTCCCGCGACCTGACGCTGGCTCCGACGCGGCGGCTGACAGGCTGGGTTCTGGTGACGGCGGTGATGTGCATGGCGGTATTGGGTGGATATTTCTATCTTTTTCACACGGCCCGCAAGGAATTGGAGGCCGCGACAGGGAAACTCAAGGGTGTCGACACCACGCAGGTGCAACCGACCGAGGTTCCCGAGGCAACGTAAGTACTGAGTTCGGCGCGGCGGGGTTGTGGATGAGCGGGCGGCAGTGAAGTGATTGGAGGGCGGTTCGATGGCTGGTGACATGGCGCAGCAAGGCGTATCCGGAATGCAGAAGGCGACTGGTGTCGCGGCGGGCGGTCTTTCGATCGCCTCGCTTGCGGGGTATCTTTCGAACGGCCCGTACCACAACCTCTTTCTGATCATCCTGGTCGGGATCGTGGCATCGGCGCTGATCGTGGTCCTTTACAAACTCTTCCTCTCGCTGAAGGACAAGTCCAAGAGCGGGCCGTTTGCGAAGTTGCTGAGCCGCGGCGCTGCATCGACGGTTGATCCGGCCACCAAGGCCCGGATGGACGACCTCCGCAAGACGTTCGACAAAGGTGTCGAGACGTTCAGCAAGGCGGGCAAGGATCTGTACACGCTTCCTTGGTTTTTGTTGGTGGGTCCATCGGGCTCGGGCAAGACCGAGGCTCTGCGGCACAGCAATATCGGGTTCCCGCAGGGGCTGCAGGATTGCTTCCAGGGTGCGGGCGGCACACTGAATATGCACTGGTGGTTCACCAATCAGGCCGTGGTGCTGGATACGGCCGGTAGGATGTTCATGCAGGATTCGGAGGCGGGGTTGAGCGAGTGGAAGGAGTTCCTGAAACTCCTGAAACTATCGCGGCCCAACTGCCCCATCAACGGGATGCTGCTGGTGATTTCTTCGGAGAACCTCCTGAAGGACTCGGCGGAGAAGATCGACGCCACGGCGGGGGTGATCGCGCGTCAACTTGACCTCATTCAGCGGACGCTCGATGTGCGGTTTCCGGTGACGGTGCTGGTGACCAAGTGTGACAAGATCGTCGGCTTCCGTGAGTTCTTCGAGACGCTCACGGACCCGATCATGAAGCACCAGATGCTGGGCTGGTCGAACCCGACGGGGCTGGACGACGCCTTCAAGCCCGAGATGGTGGAGAAGCACCTGGCGGATGTCCGCACGAAACTGATGAAGCGTCGTATGGGGCTGCTTCAGAACCCCGTGCACTCGCAAGACCCTTCGGCCCGTCGGACCGACCAAGTCGATGAACTGTTCGAACTCCCTGACAACCTGATGCGCATCGCGCCGCGGCTGCGGTCGTACCTCGAGAAGATCTTCGTGGCCGGTGAGTGGAGCCCCAAGCCCCTCTTCCTGCGGGGCATTTACTTCACGAGTTCGATGCGCGAGGGGCAGGCCCTTGACATGAGTTTGGCCCAGGCGCTCGGGGTCGAGGTTGAGAGCCTGCCGGGCGGTCGCGATTGGGACAAGGACAGTGCGTACTTCCTGCGGGACACATTCCTGTCCAAGGTTTTCCGCGAGAAGGGCCTCGTGACGCGGGCGACCAACGTGAACAAGGCTCTTGCCAAGCAGAAGGCGATTGTTCTGGGTGTGGTCGGCACATCGCTGTTGTTTTTCGCGGGGATCGTGGGGTGGGGGGCTTACAGTTTCAACGCTACCTTGGAGAAGCCCAAGAGTTTCTGGACTGCCGCGGCCGACCTCATCAACGGCAATCTCAAGGGTGAGGACCAGTCGGTGGTCCCCCTCAGGATGTTCGACCCATCGGCGGTGAAGGGCGCAGGTGCCACATATGTGGGCGATCGCGCTTTCACTGCGACCGGCGGACCGTTGGAGGGGGGGACGCTTCCTGGTGGGCTCGGGAAGTATTTGGGTGACGAGGTTGACACACCGGCTGAAGTGATCGCTCAGACAACTGCCAACACCGGCGAGATCGATGTGCCGCTGATCGCCAAGCCGATCATCAGTTCCATGGGCGGGGCACGCGCATTGCAGGTAGCAGCCCACCGCGAGGTTGTGCAGCGCAACGTGGCGGCATCTTTGCTTGAGCAGACGCGGATCCGGCTGTCGACCGAGGACAAATGGAACAGCGAGGCGGTTCGGGCGTTGGGTGAACTGGTACGGCTTCAGACATATTCGCTTGGGTTGAAGCCCGCGGACGGGGTTCTCAAGGCGACGGCTGGAAAAACACCGCCTGCACGGCTGATTATCGATGTGGATGCGTTGTTCAAGTATGTTTTGAGCACCGATGAGTACAAGCGGTATGCGGCGAAGGACGCCCCGATTTTCGCTTCGGCTCTTTCGAGCGCGTATCCGGAGGGCTTCGGCAAGGACACACCGGTGGCGAAGGTGCTGTTTGACCCTGCGAACCACACCGAGGAGGTTTTGACCGCGGTTGCGAGCATGAAGGCGTTCTACTCGAACATCGAGTTTGACCGGGCCACCGAGTTGGGTGTCGTTCAGCAGATCGTGAGCGATTTGGTTGCGCTTGAGTCGGCGGAGGAGGTGTTGTGGAAGCAGCGGTTCCTGCAGGCCGACAGCGCCGACACGAAGAACTGGATGCCCGAAACGGTCAAGGAGTATGACGAGGAGTTTGCATCGAAGTTCAAGGTGACTTTGACGGCTATCCGAGCGGCGGATGAGAAACTCGCGGTGACTCTGGCGGACAAGGCCCTCAAGGACAAGTACAACGGCAACCCGGCCACGATGTTGCGCGAGGCGGGGGAGCGTCGCAAGACGGACTTGCAGGATCAGATCAAGCATCTGCTCGAACAGTTGCCGCCAGAACCTGCGGCACCCGCCGAGGGAAAGGACGCCGTCCCTGAGAAGCCGGTGATCGCCGCGCTCCGTCTGGCGCTGCTCGATGGCCGCAGCAAACTGGGAGAGAAACTCGCCGCGAAACTCAATGAATTGGACGTGCAATTGAAGAACGTTCTGCCTTCATTGGCGGCCTCCAGCGTGGGCAGTCCGGATGGCTGGGCCTTTCGGTCGAGGCTCAAGATGTACGGCTTTGCGGAAGAGTCGATCGATGCGGCAGCGGCACCCGTCGCGGCCGCGTCGGACGTTCGGAAGTTCGATGAGGTGCTGAATCAGGTGACAACCGCGTTCAACGGCCGGAAGGGGAGCGTTCAGGAGGTGCGTTCGGGGTGGTCGGCGGCCAAGGTGTCGATTGAATCACTGTCGCTGGATGAGGCGAAGGCCAAGGAGCGCAACGACCAGCGTGCGAAGAACGGGGAGGGGGCGGCGAAGAAGGCGATCGAGATCGCGGCCTCACGAGCCCGGTATGGCGCAGCGATGGCGCGGATCAATACCTTCCCCAAGGAGGGCGCAGCGGAATATGTCGCTGGCGTGGCGAAAGTGGCGATCGATAAGGCGGCGATAAACCCGTTCAAGATCCAGGAAGTTCGGTTCACGACCGTCTCTGGGGCGCGGCTTGAACTTGACCCCCGGTATCACCCCGAGACCGTTGTGACGTTGCTGGGTGATGTCTACACCATCGAAGGAATTGTGAACCCGGTTTCGCCCGGGCAGGCGAACGCTCCGATGCTCGATCAGAAGAGCATCCGTGCGGAGATCGACAGGGTCAAGGTGAGCCTTGATTCATACGTCGATGCCTACGGCAGTTACTGGACCGACCTGGTGACCGATGCGACCAAGCCCGAGATCGAGAACTGGGATGCATTCAAGGATGCGATGAAGGGCTTTGATATCCGGACGGTGATTGAACCCTTGGGCAAGGTTTATGAGATGGCGGATGCCGCGCGGGCTGGGTTGCCGCCGCGTGCGCAGGAACTTCCCGCGATCAAAGACTGCAAAATTGCGATCGAGCGTAGTTTCGGTGATTCCGGCTTCGCGACACGCGAAGGCCGGGCCAAGGTCAGCGAGGTGTGGGGGCCGACGGTGGATCTGTGGAGCCGGCTCTCGTTCAAGGAGACCGCCGATGCGGCGTGCGACCAGTTGCGGGGCGACCTCAAGCGCCAAACCAACCGGGTGAAGTATTTCCGCCCGTTGGTCGAGACTTCGCCGCTGTACTTCCGCGAGTTTGTGAAGGAGGCGACCAGAGCCCTCGCGGATGCGAGCAAGGGTGGTGTTGCGCAGGATTGGACCACGGTGTTCCGTGAGGGCAAGAACCTTCCGTTGGCGAAGGGGATGCCGCTTCCGGGGCTTGGTGCTGTGCGGGTCGATGAGTTGGGGAAGATTGCGCGGCGTTTGGAGGCCGCTCCGGAGCAGGGCGGGAAGGCGGAGGATTCGGAGATTCCGCCCATCCACCCGGACGTGGACGACGCCATCAACCTCATGGCCGGCGGGGATGTGTTGGACAAGCCGGGCCGCCGGGAATTGCTCAGCGAGGTTCGCAAGTTGGCGGGTGCCTTGAGCAGCGGGAAATTGGTTGTGGAATTTAAGTGCCCCGAGTATCAGGAAGGGAATCTTGGCAACCAGTTCCCCAACGGTTGGCTGGTGAAGGACGGCCAGCGAAAGGCCATTGGCAAGGTGAACCAAGAGACTCTCGTCACTGACTCCCGGCAGCGGGACGAGCGTCGCATCGCGTTGCCGGCGTCTGGGTGTCGGATTGAACTGGCGGATACCGACCGGGATGAGGCGGCTCCGCAGCGGACGATCCAGTTGGCGGATGCGTGGCCCATGTTGGCCGAGGCTCTGGCGGAGGGCACGCCAGACAAAGATGGTTGGGTATTGGTGAAGTTCAAGTCGGCCGATGGCTGGCTCGCGCTCATGGTGCGTTGGAACACCGACGGCGGAGTGCCCGCACTGAAAGACTGGCCGCTTGAGGCCCGGAAATGGCCGGCCTGACCGTCTCGCGGAGATACTTTGGTTGTTGGCGCGTTGATTTCGCTTGAGGAAAGTTCTCGTTTCGCGAAACGTTGGAGAAGGCCCGTTGGCAACCGCAATTCACGGTCCTGGATCGAAGGCAAAGGCAAGGCTTATCGCGTTCGGCAAGCACCCGGGCTGGGATGACCACATTGAGGACATCGGTCTGGAGACCGATGCGCTGGTCGCGGCCAAGCGGCTTCTCTACACCGAGGGCCTTGCGGGGAACATCGATTCTGCATCGTGGGAGCGGCTGGAGGAAGGTAAGCGGCTGCCCGGATTCCACCACCTGTTCTTCTGGCGGTTGCCGCAGGGGTGGCTTATTGGGCGGATGTGGGACAGCAAAGATGGGAAGGGTCGAACGAAGTATCCGATGACGTTTGCGGCGATGATCGAGGGAGCGCCTGCCGCGTGGGCGTTTGATCAGATCCTGCCGATCTTGGCGGGCCTTGAGTCCAAGGTCACGCAGACCGGGTCTGCGGAGATGGTTCGGTTCTGCGCCGGTGAGGCGCGGGCCAAACTCGATGCGGCGGCGGCTCAGATCAACGGTGGTGGAGGAAGCGACGAACAGGCGTTGCTTGCGAGGCTGGTCGCCGACCCCGCGATGGACGCCGACGGCCAGAACCAATTGGGCTTGGCACGTGTGTTCTACGAAATGGAACGCGAACTTTCGGCCTTCCGCCGCGGCACGATGCTTGGGCGGCCGAAGACTTCTGGCGCGGAGGCCAAGGCTTCGCACATGCGGGTGCCGCGACCGTTCGCGCGTCCGGGCGATTCATCGCGGGCGTGGGTTGCGCTGCTTGATCGGGAGATTGATCCTACGACGCCGGTGCTGTGCTTTGAACCCGAGGCAGATGGGTTTGTTGACGTCATCGTGGGTGAACCCGGGCCGTCGCAGTTGTTCTGTGTCAAGGCATCGCGCAGCGGCGTCGGTCTTACGACGGATGTCCCGTACAGCCTCGACGCTTCCTTCCTGGGGTTGGCGCGGGCGAAGGCCGAGGGGTGCCGAACCTCGACTGGTGTCAGCGGCCTTCCAACGGCTGGGGAATCGAAGACTGCAACTGATTCGACCAAAAAACCATGGCTCAGGTGGGTTTTGGGCGGCGGAGCGGCCGTGGTTGTCGGCGGGATCGCGCTGGCCGTGTTTGGCGGCGGAGACGACGATCGTAAGAAGGCGGTGGTGGCCGGTGCGGATTCAAAGCCCGCCGACAGTGTCTCGACGCCTGCTGCACCTGTTGTCCCGGCTCCGGCCGTCCAAGAGCCCAAGAAAGATTTTCGGTCGGAACCTGACCCTGTTACGGCTCCGCCCGCCGTCAGCCCTGTGCTGGAGAAGGCTCCAGCGGGCGTTCCCGATGTCGCTCCGGCAACGAAGCCGGACGCGGTCGTGACGGTCAACGAAAAGCCTCCAGCGGTGGCGACGCCGGTTCAGCCCCCGGTTGCAAAGCCTGTGGAGGAGGCTCCGGTTGCCGAGCCCGCCCCCTCAGGCGACGTGCTGGTGCTCGGGAGTTACACGCCTGCTGATCCACGCGCAGGGTGGACGATCGAGTCGGATGTGGCCGACGTTCGGGCTGGGCACGCCCGGCTGACCGCCGAACGCGCAGCCCTCAAACTGCCGTCCAAGGACACGGTTCAGAAGGAACTCTCTTCGGCGATCGTGTTCGCCAACCGGACCGCCAGAAAAGACTTCTCGCTTGCGAGCAAGAATGAGATCGCCGCGGCCGTCTCGGCCATTGATGAGACCCTTGCTGGTGCGAAGGGCCAGGTGGATGCTGGGCTTGGGGAAGTGGCTTCTGCGATCGCGCGCGAGATTGCGGTGACAGCCGCGCCGGTCAAAAACCCCACGCTGGTGAGCGAGTGGGCCGGGGCCCTCGCCAAAGTACCAACGACGGACGGGCGAGCGAAGGCTGTGGCCGGTGTGGTTGAGTTGGGGAAAGATTTCAAGTCGATTGAAGACGCCGCGGCTGGTATGAAGCGGCCAGCGCCCCCCGCCCGATTCGGGACGCCCGCGAAGTGGACGGCTGATGTGGATGCGAAGGTGGCGGCCGCACTCACTGAAGCCGCATCCAAGGCATCGGAGCGGAACGGGGCCGCGGGCCGCCAGGCGATTGCGGATTACAACATTTGGGCGGAACAGGCCGCGGCGTTCAGTGCATCGGTGGACGCGGCGGCGGAATCGTTGGATCGGGGCGAAGCACCGGACGGCAAGTTGGCCGATTCCGCATTCGCGGCCGATTTCGCGGGTGTTGTCGAGACGTTGAACGCACGCGGCGCAGCGCTGCGTGCGACCCAGAATGAGGTATCGCCTGCGAAACTGATCGACACCATTGTGTCGCCGGCTTCCTCGCATGAGACCGTCGTGGCGGCGTGGCGTCGACTGGCGACTTTGCCGTGGCCGACCGGCCCGCAAGATCTCCCAAGGGTGGTGGAACTTTCGGACGGCCCGGTGGATGCGGCCGCGGCGAAGTTGGACGCGGCGGCTGGCAACGGCGCAGCGCAGGCCGATCGCGGTCGCATCAGCGGCGAGATGTGGAGGAAGGGTGCAGCGCGGGTGTCCGGCCCCGCCGATGTTGATCTCGTGCAATCGACGCTCGCACCGTGCGGGCTTGCGGCGAGCGCCATCGATGACTTGCCCGGTTCGGTGCGTTACAACATCCTGCTCTCGGGGATTGAAACCGCGGTTCGAAGGAGCGATGCGAAATCTGCCGTTCCCAAGGACGCGCTCGATGAATTTCTGCGATCCGTGAATGGCCTCCCGGCAGAAACGCGGCAACTTGCGGCTGTGATCGCCCTTCTAGCAGAACTGCGGACGGCCGCTTCGGCACCTGTTGCCCCGGACTTCGCGAAGATGGGCCCTGGGAGCAAAGGGTGGACGGTGCAGGTCAAGGAAGACTCAGTTACCTACGCCGGGAACGGCCAGACCATCGAGTTTCGCAAGGTGACGACCGATGGTCACGACGCGATGGTCGCGACGACCGAGGTTTCGATCGACTTGTTCTCTTCACAGTGGGCCGCCGTGTCGGAACTGTTTGATGCCAAGGCGGAGTCGGAACTGAGCCGCGGTGGGGTGGTTGCGTGGCGGGTCAAGCAGAGCAAAGACGGCCTTCGGGTCTCGGGCGCTTGGCTCGTCAAGGCAACGACTCCGAATTACTATGGAGCGGTCAAAGTTCCGGGTCCGACGGGAGACGTGCCCATGCATCGCGTGGGTGCCGCGGCATCTGTTGCTTTCGCTGCTGGCCTCGGGTGTCGGTGGCCGAGTGCCGCCGAGTGGAGCGAGGCGGCCCGGCAGGATTCGGGTCCGGCCAATGTATATGACCGTGATTTCGCGGCGGTCGAGGCGGCCAAGCCCGAGCCCGATCCGCGATTGGGTTCGTTCGCGAAGGCTCCGGCGGCTGCTCCCGCCGCGGCCGATGGATTTATGTGGTTCGCCCCTGTGACGCATGGGAATGGTGCCTTCAAGAACACCATCGGAAATGTGGCGGAGTTTGTGGCTGCCACCCGATTCGAAGCCGAGGGTTTGGCGGCGAGGCCGGCGACCGAACTGCGTGCTGCGAATAGCTTTGCCAAATGCGGAGTGATTGGGGGATCGGCGATGAGCGAGGGGGGCACATCTGATCAACAGCCGATCAATCTCGCCACGACGCGGCTGCAAGCCGGGTTTGCGGACGTGGGGTTTCGGCTGGCGTTTACGATCGGGCAATCCGGGCCACCGCCGGTGTCGAGCGAAGCAGTGTCGAAAGCCATTGCGAGGTCGGGGTATTTGGCGGCGCCAGAGCGTTGATTTGTGAGGTGTGTGTCAGGTGTGTAACTGACCCGACTTGACGCGGGCGGGTGGGTGCGGGTAGGTTGTAGAGTTGCAGGCTAGAGCCTTCAGCGGGTATTTGGACCTATGGGGGCGTATCTTATGGGAACTGAAGACATTTCGTACCTCGGTACCGATAGAACAAAGTTCGAGAAAAGGGCTTCGAGCGATGATTCAAAATAGACTCGTGTGCGTGCCGGTCGGGCAAGCGAAACCCTGTGTGAACAAGGTGGAACGTCTTCGTTTGGCTGCCGTGGCGACGGCGTTGGGTATGGTGCTCACGATGTGTCCGCTGGCTGCACTTGCGCAGCCCGAGCCCGAGCCGCTCGATGTCAATGTCGTCAAGGCCCCCGCGCCCGCGACACCCGAGGCTCCCGCGCCAGCGGGCCAGCCAGCGGGCCAGCCAGCGGAGGCTGCTGAGCGGGCCGCGGCAGCCGCGGATCCCGACCTTGAGACGCAGGTGTATTCCGTCTCGGCGTTTACGCTTGAATATGCGAACCTCTCGGCTGAGCAGGCTGCTGAACTGGGCTTGCCCACGTTGGCCGAGTTAGCCGACTCGGTCGCGGATCTTTCGATCTCGGGCGATGCGTATGCCGCTCCGAGTTCGGGCGTGGCGACGGTTCGAATGCGGGTGGGCGGAGTCGCGGAGGCCGGTGGCGGCAAGTTTTATTGGAGCGGGATCAGCAAGGTCGCGGAAGCGATTGTTGTGACCTTGAACCAGCGGGGCATTATCGCGTGCTTCGTTGAGGTGCCAAAAATTGAGAGCGACAAGACCGATGCTCGCGAAGGTCAGACCGACATGCCGCTGCGGGTGTGGGTAGGCCGGATCGGCGAGGGGGGCATCCGATCAATCGGTTCGGGTGAGCGGCTGGCGGACAGCGACGTGCGTGTGAACCCTGCGGACCCCGTGCATGAGCGGATCCGTGCGAATTCTCCGGCGCAACCCGGCATGACGCTGAATCAGGTGGAGATCGATGAGTACGTCTTCGGTCTAAACCGGCACCCGGGCCGGCGCGTCGACGTATCGCTTGCTCCGGGCGAGAAGGACGGCGAGGTGGTCCTCGACTACCTCGTCTCCGAGAACAAGCCTTGGTCGCTGTATGCCCAGATTTCCAACACCGGCACGGAGGCCACCAGCGAGTGGCGCGAGCGATTCGGGTTTGTTCACAATCAGTTGACCGGCAACGACGACATCCTCCGCCTTGATTACATCACCGGCGGGTTTGATGCGGCTCACGCGTTCTCAGGATCGTATGAATTCCCGGTCCTTTCCGACCGGATCCGGCTCCGGCCGTACCTGACTTACTCCGAGTTCGAGGCAAGCGACGTTGGTGTCGGTGATGGTGGTCAGGATTTCAGCGGCACCGCTTGGGAAGCGGGCTTCGAAGGTGTGGGCAACATCTATCAGAAGGGTCAGTTCTTCCTCGACCTGTTTGCGGGCGGGCGGTATCAATCGAACGAGATTGAAGGCCCCACGGCGACCGGCAACGCCGAGTTCTGGGTCCCCTATGTGGGGCTTCGGGCCGAGCGGATCGAGGACGCCTCGTACCTTTCCGCCAGCCTCTCGTATGAAGCCAATGTGAACAACTGGACCGATGATGCACGCGGCACCGGCGACGACCTTAACTCGTTGGGCCGCTCCGATGTCAACGAATACTGGCAGTTGGTGAAGTGGGACTCCGAGTTCTCGTTCTACCTCGAACCGCTTATCCATGACCGCGAGTGGCGCGGTGAGGCGACCACCCGCAAGGGCCGCAAGTCGCTCGCCCATGAGATCGGGATGTCGTTCCGCGGCCAGTACAGCCCCGGCGACCGACTGATTCCCAATGAAGAAGAAGTCGCGGGCGGCCTTTACTCGGTCCGCGGCTATTCCGAATCGGTCACTGCGGGCGACACCGTGCTGATCGCCAGCGTGGAATACCGCTTCCATCTGCCGCGAGTCCTTGGATATTCCGAGGGCACCGGCGAGTCTCTCTACTGGCAGCCTGGCAAGTTTGGTTCCCAGAGCGCGAGCATGTTCGGCGAGAACTTCCGGTGGGCACCGCAGTCGGACTTCGGCCGGGCCGACTGGGACTTGATCTTGAGGGGCTTCTTTGATGCGGCGAGCGTGTTCACCGTGCGGCCCGCCGAGGGTGAAGACACACATAACAGCCTATTCGGCACCGGTGTGGGCGTCGAACTCCAGATCAAGCGCAACTTCATCGCCCGGCTCGATTGGGGCATCGCGCTCGAAGACGTGGATGAGATCACGGGCGGAGAGACGATCGTGACGGGGGCGGAATCGGGCGACACCCAACTCCACTTTTCGGCCACCCTCCTGTATTGAGGCACGAAACGGGTGTGGCAGCGTGAAGTGGGGACCGCTGAAAGCAGGGTTGGTGATAGAAGCAGGGTTGGTGCAAGCAGGATTGGTGTGAGAAGGGTTCGGCCCATCCGAGGGGTTCAAGTACCCGAGGCAGCCGCGGAACAGGTAACGACCAGGGCGAGAAACAAACGTGCGGGGGCCCGGCAAGGGCGCACAGCATGCGATCGAAGGGAACAGTCATGGCAAAGATCGAAACGTCAGCAACATCAAACGCCGGCACTCGCAATGGCGCTGCGCTCCAAGCGGTTCCGCATCGGGCCGAGCCCGCGCGTTGCGGCCGGTTCACACGACGGGCCGCCGATGTGCTCCTGGCCCGTTCCGAGATGTTCCGGCTGGGACTTTTGAACGCTGCGGGTTGGACCTCGGCCCTTGCGGGGGCGATCATCGCATCGGTCGCCACCCCTGCCTTCGCGGGGCCGGAGGGGGCGCAGGTGATTCGTGGTGACGTCTCGATCAGCCGCGACGGTGCCACCACGCAGATCCGCGCCAGCAACCGCTCGATCATCAATTACCGGTCGTTCGACATTGCGGCTTCCGAGACGGTGCAGTTCATTCAGCCGTCGGCCTCGTCGCGGGTGCTCAACCGCATAAACAGCCCGATGCCGACCCGCATCGACGGCAACCTGTTCGCCAACGGCCGCGTCTACCTCGTCAATCCTGCGGGTGTCATGTTCGGGGCTGGCGCTCACATCAATGTGGGCGGGCTGTATGCGGCCGCCGGCAACCTCGCCGATGGCGACTTCCTTCGCGGCAAGGACCACTTCACGGGCATGACCGGCTCGGTCATCAATCAGGGACGGATCGAGGCTGGCTTCGCCGCCCTGTTGGGCGCACACGTGGCCAACGCCGGCATCATCGTGGCGCCGCAGGGCACGGTGATGATGGGTTCGGGCAGCGAGGCGTACATCGGTCAGCGGAACGGCACGACCTTTGTGAAGTTGGAAGGCCCCGCGACTGCCGGCAGCGGCGGCGCGGGCGTTGAAAACACCGGTGAAATCCGGGCCGAGCGAGGGCGGGTGACGATCGCCGCGGGCGACGTCTACTCCATGGCGATGCGCATCGGGGGCACCATCAAGGCCAAGGACATCAAGGTTCAGGGCCAGGCGGGCGGCACGGTGGCCATTGAAGGCACGCTCGATGCGTCGAATCCCGGTGGCAAGGGCGGAAGCGTCGAGGTGACGGGCCAGCGTGTCGGGCTGTTCGATGCGAATATTGACGCTTCGGGCGCGACCGGCGGCGGTCGCGTGATGGTCGGCGGCGACCTGCGGGGCGGGGGCGAATTGCGGCGTGCCGAGGTCACGGCCGTCAACGACGGAAGCACCATCGATGTGAGCGCGACTCGGGTCGGAGACGGTGGAACCGCGGTGGTGTGGTCCGATCAGACAACCAAGATGTTCGGTGAAGTCAATGCCCGCGGCGGATCGGGTGGCGGTGACGGCGGCCTCATCGAAACTTCGAGCAAGAACTCCGGAGAGTTCAGCCCGCGTTCGATTGATGCGTCGGCCCCGCAGGGCAAGGCGGGCGAGTGGTTGCTCGACCCGCGCAACGTCATCATCAGCAACGGCGGCACCGCGAACGGCGCGTTTGATGCGGGATCGCCGAACGTCTTCACGCCCTCGGCGGATGATGCGATCGCGAACGTCGGCACCATCAATACGTCCTTGAGCGGCGGCACGAGCGTGACCATCACGACGAGCGACGCCGTTGGAACGCAGGACGGCGATATTACCGTCAACAACGCCATCAGTAAGACTGCGGGCGGAAATGCGACGCTTACGTTGCTGGCTGCAAACGACATCATCTTGAACGCGGGGATCTCCTCGACAACGGGTGAATTGAACGTCGTGCTGACCGCGAACGACGCCGGTCAGGCGGCCCAGGACGGCGACATCGCTGCGGGCGACATCACGACGACCGGGCAGACCATCACCACCAACGGCGGTGATTTCACGGCTACGGGCGTCAACATCACGCTGGGAGCGGTTGATGCGACCGCGGGTACGGGGAACGTCTTGATCGGTGCGACCGGCACGCTCAACTTGGGCGGCGACGTCTCGGGTGCATTGCTGACGACTACGAGCGCGGGGCAAACGGATGTGGGCGGGTTGATGACCGCCGACACGCTCAACATTCATGCGGGCACCGACGGAACCGGCAACCTTGTCTTGGGTTCAACGACGCTCAACGCGGACACGATGATTCTGCGTGCGGGCGATGGTTTAGCGGGCGGCGGAACCGGCGCGGTGGTCGATCTGGTGACCAACACTCCTGCCTTTGCCGGGACCCCGGGCGTGGGCTCACCCAACGCGTTCACCGTTCAGGCCGACGGCGGCTACAGCGATGGGGCCCTCCCGAACGCTGCTGAGTTCGTGGGCGGCGTCTCGGGAATTGCCATCACCTACATCATCGATGACGGCGCTTTCCAATTGTTGACCGCCAGCAAGGTCGCGGGTTCGGCGCTCAGCATCACCAGTGCGAGCACGACCACGATCGGCACGCTGATTCAGCCCGCGAGCGCATCCATCTCCTCGGCGTCCGGCGTGATTTTCACGGGCGCGGGGTCTGGGATCCGCACGCCGGGGGGCGTGATCCAGGTGACCGGTCCCGTTGAGTTGCAGGGCGACACGATTCTTGACACCACCAACGCTGGCGGCACGCCTGCGGGTGCGGCCTTGGGGATCACCGGAAACGTCAACGATCAGGTGTCGAACACCAACGACCTTTCGCTGAGGTCGGGGGCCGCCAATACCACCATCACCGGGCAGGTCGGCAACATTGCGCCGATTGCGCAACTGGAGGTCGTGAGCGCGGGGACCGTTCAGTTCACGGGGGCAGTGACGGCCAATGGGGCGGGCACGCACACCTTCACGGCCACCAACGTCACCTTCGGTGGGGCCACTTTGCTAGGGGGTGCCGCCGATATCAACACGTCGGGCATTCTCACGATCCCCGCCGCGGGGTTCTCCAACCTGGGCAACTTCGATGCGGGCGACACTGGCACAGCCATCAACGTTGCCGGCAACATCAGCAGCAACGGCATGATCTTCTTCAACGATCCGCTCTCTGTTTCGGGCACGGGTCTCGTGTTTGATTCCGGCACCGACGCGATTGTGTTCAGCGACACCGCGAACTTCGGTGCGGGCGACCACACCCTCATCGCTGGCGATACCTTCATCGACAACGCCATCAGTGGCACGGGCATCCTGACTTTCCGACCGGCGACGGCCACGAACATCTCGATCGGTGATGCGGTGGACGGCGGGGCGTACGAGTTCACGGCGGCGGAACTGGGCAACCTCACCAACGGATTCGCGGGGATCGTCATCGGCTCGGCGGCCGGTTCGCAAACTGTCAGCGTTACCGGCGCCAGTTCGTTCGCGGACCCGGTGACCTTGCAGAGCCCGACGGGGTTGGTCGGGATCAACTCATCGCTCACCGGCACCGGCAACGCCAGCATCACGATCACGGCGGCCAACACTTCGGGTTCGGTCGGGCTGGGCAGCAACATTGTGACGGCCGGGCAGGCTGTCGTTATCAACGGGCGCACGAATCTGACGGCCTTGGCGGGCATCGACACCACGGCTGGCGGCGGTTCGCCGCTGGGCGCGAACATCACGTTCCAGTCTTCGGGGACCATCGACGGCAACCAGGGGCTCTTCCTCGATGCCGGCTCGGCCGGTGATATCTCGATCATCGGTGCGGTGGGTGACACAACCCCCGTTGGCCTTGTCACCGTCGCCAATGCCGATGACTTCGTGGCGTCGTCCACCTTTGAATCTGCGGGATTCACACAAACCACGGGTGACAACACCACGGTCTTCACTGGCCTCGTGACCAGTTCCGCGGCGGTTGATATCAACGGCGCGGCCGTGACCTTCAGCGACGGCCTCACCACGACCGGCGGCTCCATCACCATCACCAACACCGGTCTTCTCACGCACACGGGAGCGGTTTCCGCGGCCGCCGGGTACACGCAGGATGGGGCGGGCGCTGCGAGCGTGGCGGCGGGTATCACCGCTACAACCGGAGACGTCTCATTCGCCGCGCCGGTTACGTTTACGGCAACCCAAACTATCGCCGCCACCACAGGCTCGGTGATCTTCCAGGACGATGCATCTTCGGGCGCGTTCGATCTCACGCTCCGGGCCAATGAAATCGACCTGGGCAACGGAGCCGGTGACACGTACACCGGCACGGGCAACCTTGTTCTTGAGCCCGCGGCAGCGGGCACCACCATCGGTGTCGGCGGCGGCGCTGGAACGCTTGAACTGACCGATGCCGAGATCGGCCGCTTGGCTGACGGTTGGTCATCCATCACGATCGGTCGGCCTGATTCCAACGGTGCCATCACCGTTGACACCGTCACATTCACCGACCCCGCGACCTTCCGCACTACGGGCGGCCTGACGCAGACGGGCACCCTCACTGCGACTGGCGACGGAGCCTTCACGTTCCAGGGCGGAACCAGCGCTGCGACCATCACCACTGCGGGCGGTGATGTCGGGTTTACCGGAACATCGACGCTCAATGGCGACATCACCACCAACGGCGGCTCCATCAGCCTTGGCGGGGCGACCACGGTCGGGGCGTCGGTTATGCTGGATGCCGGTACCGGCTTTATCGGCGTGGGTTCGACGTTGGGATTGGGTGCCAACACGCTCACGCTCCGAGGCGATGAGGTCGATTTCGCAGCGGCGGTTTCCGGCTCCGGTGCGGGCTCGCTCACTGTTGCTCCAGGCACGACCGGCACGCCGATGGTCATCGGAGCGGCCTCGCCCGGCGCGGGCCTCGATATCACGGCGACCGAGTTGACGCAGTTCACGAACGGCATCGTCATGCTCACTTTCGGCCGCGCCGATTCATCCGCGGCTCTCACGGTCAGCGGTGCCAGCGCCTTCGTTGACCCCGTCACGTTCCGATCGGGTACCGGTACCACGGCGGTGAACGCCGCGATCACCGGCACGAGTGACGCGGGCTTCACTTTCGATTCCCCGACCACGATCAACGCCAACGTCTCGACCCTCGATGGGTCGGAGGGCAGCACCGGCATCACGTTCGGCGATGATGTGACCGTGACGGGCAACCGCACGCTGAGTGCGAGCAACCCGAACAATCCTTCCATCACGTTCGGCGACGGCGCGGGCGACAGCCTGGCACTGGGAACCAACACGCTCACGCTCGTTACCGAAGGCGTGTCGTTCGGCGGTGGGGCCAACTCCGTCTCGGGCGGTGTGGGCAGCATCCTCGCCATTCGTCCGAACGCGGTCGGCACATCGATCGGCATCGGCGGCGGTGCGGGTAGCCTCCAGATTACGGATGCCGCGCTCGATGCGATTTCGGCGTCGGTTGGGCTTTTGCGAATCGGAACCGCCACCACCGGCACGCACGCCGTGACATACGCCGACAGCACGTTCAAGACGGCCGTCGAGATCCTCGCGCCTGCGGGTGCTGGTTCGCACAACGTCACCGGCACCCTCACCGGGACCCGGGCCACGACGGGCACCATCCTCATTGATGGCCCCGGCGCGACCACCACGCTTGGTGCCGATATCCGCACGAACGGGTCGGCCATCACCATCAGCGACAACGTCATTCTCTCGGCCAATGTCTCGTTGGTCACCACTGACGGTGGCGAACCCGGCGCGGCCATCGGCATCACCGGTACGACCGATGCCACGAGTGCTTCCACCGAATCGCTCACGCTTGAGGCCGGAACCGGCACCATCACGCTCGGTGGGGCCGTCGGAACGACCCGGCTCGGCGGCTTCACTGTGACCTCCGCCGCGGACGTCAACGCGACCAGCATCGCCTCGACCACCGTCATCCAAACGGCGGGAACAGGTACGAGCACCTTCACGGGGCCGCTCAATACTTCAGCCGCGGGTGGCATCAACCTCGCGGGCACCAACTTTGCGTTCTCCGGCGGCGGCACCACCACCGGCGGCGGCACGGTCACCATCAACAACTCGGGCACGGCCACGTTCACGACCGCCGGCTTCAGTTCCGACGGTGCCTTCGCCCAAACCGGCGCGGGCGCTGTGAGCATGGGCGTCAACGTCACCACCACCAACGACGCCATTACCTATGCCGGGCCGGTCACGCTGACCGCCGCGAGCGTTCAGACGGCGGGCACTGGCGACATCACCTTCAGCAGCACCGTCAACGGTGCTCAGTCGCTCACCATCGTGGGCGACGATGTTCTCTTCAGCCAGGCCGTTGGCGGAGCCACCGCACTTGGGGCGACCACAATCACGAGCGGAACCACCACCGCCTCGTCCTCATTCCGTGCGGCGAGCATTGCCAACACCAGCACCGGCGCGGTCGGGTTCACGGGTGCGGTCACGGCCACCACGGGTGCGATCAGCAGCAGCGGTACGACGTTCACCTCCGGCAGCACCATCACGACGACCAACCAGCCGGTCACGATTAACCACACCGGAGTTGTCACGACTTCGGGCCTCGTCTCGACCGGCTCTGGGGCCGTTGGCCTCACCGGCAGCACCGTCAACCAGAACGGCGGCGTTTCGGCGGGTTCGCTCACCATGACCGGCAGCACGGCCGTGAATAGCAGCGGGGCGGTCACAACGACCGGGGCCACCACCGCGGCGGGCGGCACGGTTTCCGTTACGGGCGCGATCACCGCCGCGACCTTTACCAGCGACGG
>Ga0105049_10003235_pt1 | contig 19280 bp, 14 predicted proteins | sample MAT06_FD_78087 | JGI IMG/M metagenome (GOLD analysis project Ga0105049, IMG submission 78087) | Freshwater microbial communities from Lake Fryxell liftoff mats and glacier meltwater in Antarctica - MAT-06 | ecosystem: Environmental > Aquatic > Freshwater > Ice > Liftoff microbial mat | place...
GTGGAGCCGCTCGACGAGGTTGCTGTGGCTGCTGCCGCCATGGTCGCCAACATTCCCAGCGAGCCGGCTTCCCCCGACGACACTGCCGGGGACGCCACGTCGTGATCGACCGCCGCGCGATCGCGGTCACGGTGCTGGCGGGCTGCCTCGCCGGGGCCGGCCTCGATCCCGTGCTCGCCGCGCCCGGGAGCGTGGTGCGCGTCGAGCATCGCGATCCGGTCGCTGCACCGACCCGCGGCCCGACGACGGCGCTGGTCACCGTCGAGCTCTACTTCATCCCGCGCACGAATTTACAGGCGGCGGTTCCCGGGTTGCGCGCGCTCGAGCGCCTGCAGGCCAAGCACCCGGCGCGGATCCGGCTGGTCTATCGGGTCCTCAAGGGTAGCCAGCCGATGCTGTCGATCGCGACGCTCGAGGCGCACGCGCAGGGCAAGTTCACCGAGCTGATCGAGGTGCTGCACGCGGACAAATCCGTGCAGCTGCCCAAGGACAGGATCATCGAGCTCGCGAAGCGCGCCGGCATGGACGAGCAGCGGCTCCTCGCGGCGCTCGCCGGAGGTCGCTACGAGGATCAGTTCGACGGCAATGATCGCCGCCTCAAGCGGCTCTCGCACGGTGGCACGGCCAACGCGAACGCGCTGTTCAACGCCCGCGTGCAGCCGATCGGCGCGCCGAACGACCCCGATCTCGAGCGCGCGTATCAGGCCGCCTACGAGCGCGCCCAGGAGTTGATCGATCGCGGCGTCCCGATCGCGCGCTTGCAGCAGGCGTTCGAGGATCAGGCCCTGCGCCCCGATCAGCCGTTCGTGGCGAGCGGCGGTCGCGACGATCCCGAGGAGGGCGGCATCGAGCACAAGCTCGCCCAGCCGCCGCTCCAGCTCACCGGCCTGCCGTCGTTCGGCAAGGGCAAGGACGCGATCCCGGTCGTGCTCCTGTGTGTCCCCAACAACGTCGGCTGCCACAACACGATGCGGTTGTTGCGCTCGCAGCAGTCGATCTACCCCGATGACATCCGCGTCGTCTGGGCACCCTGGTTCGACGTCACCCAGACCGCCCGCGCGGCCGACATGACGATGTACGGCGACGCCGCGCTGTGCGCCGAGACCGTGGGCTCGAGCCCGGACGACTTCGACGCCTCACCCGGGTGGGTCTGGGTCAACAAGCTCCTCGAAGTCAATGCGCGCCAGCACGGGCGCCAGATTCCCGCTGACAAGCTGATCGACCTGGTCGCCGGCGAGCTCGAGATCGATAGCGGCCAGCTGTCGGCCTGCCGCGCCCGGCTCGCGAGCAAGACCCTGGACTGGGTCGAGCGCGCCCGGAAGTCCGGCGTCACCCGGTCCCCTGCCCTCGTGATCGGAGGCCGGATCTATGAAGGCCTCTCGGACGCCAGTCAGATCCAGCAGCTGATCGAGGCCGAGCTCGCCCCGGGCGTGCTGGCACGATGCTCCACGATCGGGTGCTCGACGGAGTGAACCCCGCGCCGGCCTTGCGGTAACCTGGGGCCGGATGGAGCTGACGTTCGCGGCGGCGACCGACGTCGGTCGGCAGCGCAATCACAACGAGGACAACTTCCTCATCGACAAGAAGCTCCGTCTGTTCTTGGTCGCCGATGGTATGGGTGGTCACGCCGCGGGCGAGGTCGCCTCGTCGATCACGGTCCACGAGATCCGCGATGCGGTGAACAACAACCGCGACCTCATCGATCGCTACCGGGTCGATCATCCCGGCGTCCAGGTCTACGAGATCCTGCAGGTGCTCGAGCACGCGATCCAGGCCGCGTGCGGCGCCGTCCATCAACGCGCGCAGGACGAGCCCGACAAGCGCGGCATGGGCACCACCGCGACCGTGCTGCTGATCGCCGGCGGCACCGATCAGCTGCGCGGCTTCATCGCGCACGTCGGTGATTCGCGCGTCTACCTCGCGCGCCAGAACCAGTGCCACGTGCTCACCGAGGACCACTCGCTGATGAACGAGCTGGTCCGCCGCGGCAAGCTCAACCGCGAGCAGATCGAGAGCTCGCCGTACAAGAAGTACAAGAACGCGGTCACCCGCGCGGTCGGTGTCTACGGCTCGGTCGAGGTCGACACCTTCGACTTCGATATCCTCCCCGGCGACCGGTTTCTGATCTGCTCCGACGGCATGTACGCGTACGTCGACGAGCAGGAGCTCCCGAAGCAGCTCGCCGAGGGCGAGATCAAGGAAGTGCCGCACAAGCTGGTCGACATGGCCAACGCGGGCGGCGGCCACGACAACATCACCGCGGTCGTGCTGCGCATTGGCGAGGGCACCGCCGCGGATCACGCACCGCATACCACCGAGGTCTCGCTCAAGCTCGACGTGCTCAAGGGCATGCAGATGTTCCGCTACCTCTCCTACAAGGAGCTGGTGCGGGTCTCGAACATCTCCGAGATGACCGATGTCAAAGAGAACGCGCGGGTGTTCACCGCGGGTGATCCGGGCGAGTCGATGTACGTCGTGCTCTCGGGCAAGGTCCGGTTGACCAAGGGCGACACCGTCGTTGCCGAGCTCGGCCGTGGTCACCACTTCGGCGAGATGTCGCTCGTCGATCGCTCGGTGCGTTCGCTGACCGCGACGGCGGTCGAGACCACGCGGCTCGTGATGATCACGCGAAAAGAGTTCTACGAGATCATCAAGCGCGAGCCCGCGAGCGCCGTGAAGATGCTGTGGAGCTTCGTCCAGGTGCTCGGCCAGCGGCTGCGCAAGACCACGAGCGACCTCACCGATGCGCTGCACGGCGACAAGCACGGTGAAGACACCGAGGCCGAGAATCTATTTCAGGACTAGGCAGCGCTCGCGACCGTACTCGCTTCGACGTAGACGCGCAGCGCAGCGCTCCCCCCCGAGGTCGAAGAAATGGCTTCGCCAGTGATGCGGATCGTGGTCGATCACGACAAGGGCTCATCTTGCGGCTAGGATTCCTCCATGCGCAACCCGTTCTCGGTGCCAGACGTCCACGATCCGAGCGGACCCGACGTCGAGGCGTTCGCGAACCGCGTGGAGACCGTGCCTCAGGAGCAGGACGAGAACGCGATGGCATGGGTCACGATCGCCACCGAGGCCGACGGGCTGGAGGGTGCGTGGGCCAGCCGCTGGCGGCAAGGCAACGCCGACTGGCAGCAGGGCGTCGCCACCGTGCAGATGCAGGGTGACAAGGTCTTCATCCTCTATCGCGACGCCGGCACGTTCCTGTTCGAGGGCACCCGCCGCGGCAACAAGATCGTCGGCCGCTACGTCAACATCATCAACCCGGGCGACTCGTCGCCGTGGGTCGGCACGGTCGTCAACAACCACCGGATCGACGGCTTCTGGGGCCGTGGCCGCTGGGACTTCCGGCGCTGCAGCCCCGACGAGCGTCCCGAGCCGATCGTCGCCGCGGTGCTGACCGAGGCGCGCCAGTTACCGCCTGCGGCGCTTCGTGAATTGCTCGGCTTCGCGCGCTACCTGCGCTGGAAAGCCGACAGCCGCTCCGCGACGTGAGAGATCGTTTCCCGCCTGGGGCGGTCCGCGCGCGTGACGCCTACCTGGTTTGGTTGTTTGCGATGATCTCGGGTGGGGCCTGCACGAGCTCGATCAACACCCCCTCCGCCGACCGCGGGTGGATGAAGCACACGTCGTGACCGGCCGCGCCCTTGCGGATGCCGCCGGGCGTGAATTGCAGGCCCTTCTCGCTGAGCCACGCGACCGCAGCAGCGAGGTCGTCGACCCACAAACCGAGGTGGTTGAGCCGCGGCTCGTGCACTTTCGGTGTCTTCTCGGGATCGATCGGCTCCATCAGATCGATCTCGACACCCGCGAGCGTCAGGATGTCCTCGTCGACATTCTCGCGCTCGCTGCGAAACGTCCCGGTCGAGGCGATGCCGAACAGATCGACCCACAACGCGCGCAACGCTGACTTCGACGGCCCACCGATCGCGATCTGCTGCAGCCCGAGCACGCGGAACGGTCTTGTCATGGACGCCTCGCCCTCGGCTTCGCTGGCATCAGGTCCGCGACTCCTTCAGCGTCCGCAGGCCCGGCCGCTTCGCGTTGACCAGGATCGCCATGTTGCCCGACGGGTGCAGGTTGTCGCGCATCAGCTGATGGCACTCACCGGTCTGGGCGAACGCGAACGTCCGCGACAGACACGGATCCATCTTCTCGGCGATCACCAGATCGTTCGCGCCCTTCGCTTGATCGTCGTTCGCGAAGTGCGAGCCCTGCAGCCGCTTCTGCCGCATCCAGTGATAGCGAAGATCGAGCGTCGCGTTGTAGCCGGTGGTGCCCGCGCAGATCACGACCATGCCGCCGGTCTCGCACATGAAGCACGAGGTCGGCAGCGTGGTCTCGCCGGGATGCTCGAACACCAGCGTCGGTGACCTCTTCTCGCCGAGCGCGTCCCAGAACGCCTTGCCGAACTCGCGCGCGCCCTTGAGCCACAGGTTGTACTCGACCTCGTCGGACCACCGCGGGAGCTTTCCCCAGTGGTCGAACTTGCGGCGATCGATGACGCCGACCGCGCCGAGCTTCTTGCAGAACTCGGTCTTCGAGTCGCCCGACACGACCGCGACCGGGCGGGCACCGGCGGCGCTCGCGATCTGGACCGCCATCGAGCCGAGCCCGCCGGCACCGCCCCAGATCAACACCGGCTCGCCGGGGCCGACGACGTTCGGCGACCAGCCGTGCAGCATGCGATACGCCGTCGCGCCGACCAGCATGTACGCCGCGGCCTGTTCCCACGTCAGGTGCGCGGGCTTGGGCAGACACTGGTGGTCCTGCACCTTGGTGTATTGCGCGAAGCTGCCCCAGTTCGACTCGTAGCCCCAGATCTTCTGGGTCGGCGCGAACATCGGGTCTTTCCCCGCGCGCACCCACGGATCGTCGTGATCCCACATGCCGCAGTGAACGACGACCTCGTCGCCGACCCCGACGTTCGTGACGTCGCTGCCGGTCGCCCACACGACACCCGACGCGTCGGAGCCGCCGATGTGGAAGTCTTCCTGCTCGCCCTTCTTCTGCCGCGTCTTGATGACGTCGATCGGGATGCCCATCGCCGCCCACACGTTGTTGTAGTTGACGCCCGCGGCCATCACGTAGACGAGGACGTCACGCGGGCCGAGCGCGGGCACCTCGACGGGCTCCTGCTGGAACGCGTCGCGCGGCTCGCCGAACCGTGAGGGTCGAATCAGCTGCGCGAGCATGCGGCGTGGAACCACGCCGAGGTCGGGAACGTCACCGAGCTCGAGGAGATCGAGCTGGCCTTGCGGGGCAACGGAGGCGTTTGACACAGTGAGTCAAGAATACGCGATCTCCGAGGCGTAGAAAGCCTTTCGAACGACCGATCCCGCGCGAAGCAGGCTCAGGCGCCGGCGCTCGACGTTTGCCCAGCGCTACGTTCGTGCTCCGTGACGGCCGACATCGTCCGGCGTGAGCTCGCGATCGGGCTCGATGAAGCACCACTTGGCCTCGGGGATCCTGGCGCGCAGGTCCTTCTCGAACTTGTTGATCGTGTCCTCGAGCGCTTCGATCACGATGCCGCGCTTGAACCGGATCTTCATCGCGACCATCACCTCGCCCGGACCCTGCTGGGTCGACAGGATCTGAACTACCTGCTCGATGTTCTCGGTGTGCTTGGCGAGCTCCTCGATCGCGTGCAGCAGCTTCGGATCGGCCGCCTCGCCGACCAGCAGCGCCTTGATCTCACCCGCGAGGAAGATCGCGACGCCGACCAGCACGACGCCGATCGCGAGCGAGCCGATCGCATCCCAGCGGCCGTCGTTGGTCTGCTTGGCGATCACGACCGCGATCATCGCAATCACGAGGCCGAGCACCGCGGCGCTGTTCTCGCCAAACACGACGACGAGATCGGAGTCCTTGCTCTCCTTCAGGTACTTGAAGAACGGCGTCGCGCCACGCCGCTGGTTCATCAGCTTGAGGTTGCCGAGCGTGGCCCAGCCCTCGAGCACGATCGCGACCGCGAGGATGATGATCGCGATCAAGATATCGCCGACCTCCTCGGGGTGCCGGAACTTGTGGACCCCCTCGTAGATCGAGAACACGCCGCCGCCGGAGAACAGCAGCAGCGCGACGATGAACGAGTAGAAGTACATGTTGCGGCCGTAGCCGAACGGGTGCGTCGCGTCGGGCGGCCGATGGCTCTGCTTGATGCCGACCAGCAGCAGCACCTGGTTGCCGCAATCGGCGAACGAGTGCAGGGTCTCGGCGAGCATCGTGCCCGAGCCCGTGATCGCTGCGGCCACACCCTTGCTGACCGCGATCACCAGGTTGACGACGAGTGACTTGATGACTTCGCTGGAAGAACCGGCCATGCGTCCTCTACTTGATCAACCTGGAGAGGGCCTTGAAGTCGTCACTGCCCGCACGTCCGAGCAGATCGAACACGCAGACCTCGGTCGAGGTCGGGATCCCGCCCGCACGGACGATCAGATCGCACCCGACGCGCCAGTTCGCCTTGGTGCGGCTGCTGATCGCGTCGACCGGCACGTGCACTTCGTAGCCGCGAGCCGCGAGATCGCGCGCGGTCTGATAGACGCAGACATGCGCCTCCATGCCGGTGACGATCCATTGATCACGACCGAGCTTGGGTGCGAGCGCGGACAGCTCCGGCGTGTTCGCCCCGGAGAACTCGGTCTTGTCAAACCGGTGCAGTACGGGCTTCGCACCCGCGAGCGTGCTCTCGATCGCGGGTAGCGTCGCGCCGAGCCCCTTCGGATACTGCTGGCTGACGATCACTGGCAGCCCGAGACGCGCCGCGGTCTCGATCAGGATCTGCGTGTTGCGAACGACCTGGGCAGCGATCGCCTCCGGCATCGCCGGCACCAGACGCTCCTGGATGTCGACGACGAACAGGGCTGCGCGGGCTCTCGACAGCTTCAAGAGGCCGCGCCGAGCGTCTCGAGCGCCTCGAGCAGCCGCTGATGGCGCGTCTGCTCGTCGACCAGCCTCGTGCGATTCTCCGCGACGACGTCTTCGGCCGCTTTCGCGAGGAAGTCGGGATTGCCGAGCTTCTTCTCGGTCGTCGCGATGTCTTTCGTCGACTTCTCGAGGTCCTTCTGGATCCTGAGCTTCTCCGCCGCGAAGTCGATCAGACCACCGAGCGGGATGATGACCTCGATATCCGCACCGACGAGCGTCTTCGCCGATGCCGGCACCGGGCCGCCACCCTCGGTGATCGAGCCCGTGATCCGCGCCGACTTCTCGATCAGCCCGAGATACTTTTCGACCAGCGCGCGCCGCTCGGCGTTGCTGACCCGGAGCAGGACGGTGATGTTCTGCGTCAGCGGCACGTTGTAGATCTGGCGCAACATCCGGCACGCCACCGCGAGATCCTGCACGAGCCCCATCTCGGCCTCGGCCACCGTATCGATCAGCTCGGGCTTCGGCTGGGGAAACATGGTGACCATCAGCGAGCCCGGCAGCTCCTGGAGCTTCGGCAGCTTCTGCCAGATCTCTTCGGTGACGAACGGCGCGAACGGATGCAGCAGGCGCATCGTCGTCTCGAGTGCGGTCGCGAGCACGCCCTGCGCGGTGTGACGACGCGCGGCCTTGGCCGGCTCCGGGTTGACGCCGGTCTCTTGATGCAGGTGCTGCTTCGAGAGCTCGATGTACCAGTCGCACAACTCGTCCCACACGAAGCTGCGGATCCGGCTCGCGGCCGCAGCGAACCGATACTCCTCGAGCGCGGTCTGCACGTCCCCGGCGACGATCTGGAGCCGGGACAGGATCCAGCGATCTGGCATCGTCAGCCCGGCGCGCCCGGCCGGCGTCTTGATCTGCGCGTCGAACCGCTCCGGGTCGAACCCGTCGAGGTTGATCAGCGCGAACCGCGACGCGTTCCACAGCTTGTTGATGAAGTTGCGCTCGTCCTCGACGCGATCGACGGACAGCCGGATGCGGCCGGTGGTGTTGCGCACCGCGAGGGCGAACCGCAGCGCATCGGCGCCCATCGTCGGGATGCCCGAGACCTCGATGGTCTCCTCTCGCCCGTCGCGGCTCTTCTTCTTCTTCTTGCGCGGACCGAAGTTCTTCTTGATCGCATCGATGGCGGCCTTCGGTGCGTTGTCCGCATCGGCGCGGTCGAGCAGCGCCTGATACGTCGCGCCGTAGACCAGGTCGAGCGGGTCGAGCACGTTGCCCTTCGTCTTCGACATCTTGACGCCGTTCTCATCGGTGACGATCGCGGTGAGATAGACGGTCTTGAACGGAACTTTCCCCGTGAAGTGCAGCCCCATCATCATCATCCGGGCGACCCAGAAGAAGAGGATGTCGGGGCCGGTGACGAGGACGTTGTTCGGATAGAACGTCTGCAGCGAGCGCGTCTTCTCCGGCCAACCCAGCGTCGAGAACGGCCACAGCCCCGACGAGAACCAGGTGTCGAGGATGTCGGGATCCTGTTGCAGATCGCCCTTGCCGCACGCCTTGCACGCCGCCGGCGTCTCGCGCGCGACCGTGATCTCACCGCAGCTGCAGTGCCACGCCGGGATCCGATGGCCCCACCAGAGCTGGCGCGAGATGCACCAGTCCTGGATGTCGGTCATCCACTCCATGAACGTCTTGGTGTGCTGCTCGGGGACGAACTTGGTCTTGCCGGCGGTCACCGCCGCGGCGGCCTTCTCGGCGAGTGGCGCGGCCTTGACCCACCATTGATCCATCAACAGCGGCTCGATCACCGAACCGGACCGCTGCGACCGTGCGCGCGGGACCTTGTAGTCTTTGACACCGACGAGGAAGCCCTGCTCCTCGAGGTCGGCGACCACGGCCTTGCGCGCTTCGTTGACCGTCATGCCGACGTACTTCGCCGGCGCCGGCGCGATCATCTTCGCCTTGCGATCGATGACCTCGATGATCGGGAGGTTCGCGGCCTGGCTCACCAGGTAGTCGTTCGGGTCGTGTGCCGGCGTCACCTTGACGGCGCCGGTGCCGAACGTTGGATCCGGAAAGATCTTGCCGCGCAAATTGATCTCGACCGGGACGATCGGAATCTCGCGATCGGTGAGCGGCAGCTTCACGAGCTTGCCGTGGAGATGCTTGTAGCGTTCGTCGCTCGGGTGCACCGCGACGCCGGTGTCGCCGAGCATGGTCTCGGGGCGTGTCGTCGAGACGACGATCTCGCCTGTTCCGTCGACCAACGGGTACCGGATGTCCCACAGGTGACCGGCTTCCTCGATGGTATCGACCTCGAGATCGGAGACCGTGGTCTCGCTGCCCGGGTCCCAGTGGATCATCCGCTTCGCGCGGAAGATCAGGCCCTCCTCGTAGAGCTTGACGAACGCCTCGACGACCGCGGCGTTGGACTTCTCGTCCATCGTGAAGCGTTCGCGCGGCCAGTCGAGCGAGAAGCCCATCAGCTTCTCCTGCTCGGCGATCCGGTTGCCGCTCTTCTCTTTCCACGTCCATGCGCGCTCGAGGAACTTCTCGCGACCGAGATCGAACCGCGTCTTCTGCTCGCGGCGCATCAGGTCGCGCTCGACCAGCACGTGGACGGCGATCGACGCGTGGTCGATGCCGGGCATCCACATCGAGTTGTAGCCCTGCATGCGCTTCCACCGGATCAGGACGTCCTGCAGCGTCGAGCCCAGCGCGTGGCCCATGTGGAGCGAGCCGGTGACGTTGGGCGGAGGAAGTGTGATCGAGAATGGAACCTTGGGGTTCGTCTCGTCCGCGTGGAAGAAGTTGTTGTCGATCCAGAAGCGGAGCCAGCGGGGCTCCACCTCGGTAGGATCGTACTGCTTGGATAGCGCCGACGACGTCGTCACGGCGCGAACGCTAACACGGTGCCTTCGTTACGAACGACGCGCGGTCAGGTCGTTCAGGTTCTCGCGGATGATCATCTCCGCAAGATCGGGGACCACTTCCCACACGATCCGTTCCACGACCTCGGTCGACAGCTTCAGCAACGCCGCGAGCTCGGGGCTGCCAGCGGGAAGTCCGCTGGCCTCGGCGAGCCGGGCCCCCATCGTCGCGAGCGCGCGCTCGACGATCGCGGACCTCTTCGATGGGGAACCACCGATCATCGGGGCTCGATTGGTCGAGATGTTGGCGGTACCCACGCTGGTGGCCGCCGGGGTGGCGGCGACGACCGGCGCGGGCTTCGCGGGCGCGCGCATCGCCGGAGCCAACGGAGCCGACGTGGTGGTCTGCGGGGCCGGCGCGATCAGGTCGCCGCTGGGCGAGATCGGCGGTACCGCCATCACCGTGGTCCGACCCGGCGAGATGGCGACGGTCGGCGCGACGCTGGCCGGCATCTTGATCGTGGGCATGCCCATGATCGTCGCCGAGCGCGGCGGCTGGTTGGCAGGTTCCGCCACCTTGCCTGTCGTGGGCGGCGGCGTGGTGGCCGGTTTCACTGGTGTGGCTGCCGCCGCACCGGCCTGCCCGGGCTTGGCGACACCGCCTGCTGCCTTGGCCACCACTTCGGTGACTTTCTCCAGCATGGTCTGTGTGTCCCACGGCTTGGGCAGGTTCGCATCGGCGCCGACTTGCACGCCCTTGGCGTTGTCGTACGGCGCACTGTTACCGACCAGGATCACCACTGGTATGTTGGCGGTGGCGTCGGCTGATTTGAGTGCGAGGCACAGGTCGTATCCAGACCTGGTGCCGGGCATCGTGGAGTCCGCCAACACGACAGCCGGCTTCTGCGACTTGGCCTTCTCGAGGGCCTCGTCGTAGCTGCGCGCACTGACGTATGTGAACTCGGTACCGCGGAACGTGATGTCCGCGACCTGCTGCATGGTCACGCTGTCGTCGACGCAAAGAACGATCTTGCTCACTAGGTCCTCCCGAAGGCTCCAGCGGTTCGTTGGTACCACGCTGGTCGAACATGGGTCAATTCAACTGCCGAGAACTTGAGGGTCTTTGGGCGTCGTTCGATCGCCCGACCTGATACGGGCTCACGCACATGCTAGCGTCCCCACCCTTTCGCTCGGGGAATGCCGTCATGCCGCTCCATCACACGCCCCTCCATTTCCATGCCGCGGAGGCCGTCGCGGTCGCCGCCGGTGTCGCTGCGAGCGATCTCAAGGTCGATTCGCCGCCGCGTCCCGAGCTCGGCGATTTCGCGATCGGGTGCTTCGCGATCGCGAAGGCGCGTGGCGTCAATCCGGCCGCGCTGGCCGGCGAGCTCGCGGCGAAGATCGCGCCGAGCGAATGGATCGCGAGCGCGAGCGCCGCGGGTCCGTTCGTCAACATCAAGGTCAACCGCGACGTCGGGTATCGCTGGCTGATCGGAGCGGTGTTATCGCGCTCGTTGATCCCCAACACGATCGGCGCGGGCAAGACGATCTGTATCGACTACTCGTCGCCGAACATCAGCAAGCACCTCGCGTATCACCACATCCGCGGCACCGCGACGGGCCACGCGCTCGTGCAGATCTTTCGCGCGCTCGGATACGACGTGGTCGGCATCAACTTCCTCGGCGACTGGGGAACGACGCACGGCTACCTGTTGGCGGCGTGGAACAAGTGGGGACCGGTCGAGCCGCTCGACATCGCGGGGCTCAACGCGCTGTACGTCAAGTTCAACGAGGCGATGAAGGCGCACCCCGAGCTCGAGGGTGAGGGGCGCGCGTGGTTCAAGCGGCTCGAGGACGGCGATGCCGACGCGCGCGTGCTGTGGCAGCGGTTCAAAGATGTCTCGTGGGCCGAGTTCGAGCAGGTCTACAAGATCCTCGGCATCACCTTCGAGGAGGTCCGCGGCGAGAGCGCGTACGAGCCGGCGCTCGCGGGTGTGATGAAGGAGCTCGACGACAAGGGCCTGGTCACCGTCAGTGAAGGCGCGCACGTGATCCAGATCCCCGGAGAGAAGACACCGCTACTGTTGCGCAAGCGGGACGGCAGCACGCTGTACGCGACGCGCGATATCGCCGCCGCCGAGTACCACTGGGACACCTATCACTTCGCGCGCAAGCTCTACGTCGTCGGGCGCGAGCAGGCGCTTCACTTCCGGCAGCTCTATAAAGCACTCGCGCTCGCCGGTCACGCGTGGGCCGGTCAGATGGAGGGCGAGAAGTTCACCGCCGGTCGGCTGCAGCACGTCGCATACGGCCACATCCGCCTCGGCGGCAAGAGGACCGCGACGCGCCTCGGCAACGTGGTGCTGATGAACCACGTGTTCGACATCATGCAGGACGAGCAGCGTCCGCGGATCGCGGAGAAGAACCCCGAGCGGGGCCCCGAGGAGGTCAACGACATCGCGCGGACCGTCGGCATCGGTGCCGTGGTGTTCGCGAACCTCGCCTCGCAGCGCGAGAAGGACGTCGACTTCGACATCGAGAAGGTGACCTCGACCGAGGGCGACTCCGGTCCATATCTACAATACGTGCACGCGCGTTGCGCGTCGATCGTCCGCAAGGCGGGCGTCACGATCACCAGCACCGACGACGTCGACCTCGGGCTGTTGACGGACGAGGCGGAGTGGACGATCGCGCGCCGGCTCGTCGAGCTGCCGGATGTCGTGGTGCGTGCCGCCGAAGCGGCCGAGCCCCACATCATCTGCCACTACCTGCTGCAGCTCGCGGCGGACTTCTCGCGCTGGTACACGCTCGGCAATGGCGACAAGAGCCTGCGCGTGATCAACGACGATCCCGCGCTGCAGCGTGCGCGCCTCGCGTTGACCGCCGCCGTCCAGGCGACGATGGCGAACGGCCTCGGACTGCTCGGCATCGGCGCCCCCGACTGGATGTAATGCTGCGATCGCTGCGCGAGCGGGCGGAACGCTGGCGACCTGGGCCGCTCTGAAGCTTGCTGACCAAAATGCGCACACGATGCGCATGTGAGCCGGATCGACGACGTCAACGCTCCCAAGCGGATCCGTCACAGCTTCGGCAGCACGCGGTAGCGATCGCGCAGCCGCGTCTGGTGCGAATCGAGTGACTGCACGACGCCACCGATGATCACGGTCTCCGCGCGCGTCGACAGCTCGAGCGGATCGCCAGACCACAGCACGACATCGGCGACCGCGCCGCGCGCGAGCGTGCCGCGATCGAGCCCGTAGATCTGCGCGGGGATCGTGGTGATCGAGGCGAGGGCGTCGGCCCAGGTCAGGCCGTTGGCGACCGTGACACCCGCGAGCTGGCGGATCGTGCGCACCGCGCTGGTCGAGCCGAGCGTGGACACCGCGACCTTGACCCCGGCCTTGATCAGGATCGTCGCGTTGTCGTCGCGGACGTCGGAGGCGACGACATCGCCCGGCAGGTTCGACGTCGGATCGAGCATCACTGGCACCTTCGCGGCCGCGAGCTCCTTGGCGACGCGCCACGCTTCATCGCCGTCAGAGATCGCGATCTTCAGCCTGCGCTCGGCGGCGAGCGCGAGAGCCGCGCGAATGTCGACCTCCGACGACGCGCTGATCACGAGCAGCGTCCTGCCCTCGAGCACCGGGATCAACGCCTCGAGATCGAGCCGACCTGCGTTGAGCTTGCGCGACTGACCACGATCGAACCCTGCGCGGTTCTTGCGATACGCGTCGACGTCGTCGAACAGCTCGCGGAGACGCTCCACCGAGTAGCCGCGCGAGCTCATCGAGGTCGCCCCCGGTCCGAACGCGGCGTGCATCGCGATCAGGTTGCGGATCGGCGCCGTGGTCACCCCGAGCGAGACGAACGCCGCCTGCCCCGCGATCAAGCCGCCGCGTGGGCCGATCACCGCCGACGTCACACCGCCACCGCGGGCGACCGGGATCGAGACCGAGCGTGCATCGAACGCGTCGCTCGAGCGATATGCGGCGTGGATCTCGATCGGCTGCGTCCCGAACCGGCCGTCATTGCCGGACGCCTCGAGATCGATCTCGATCAGGCCGAGCATCGACGACGCCTCGATCAATCCGGCGGTGACTACCTTACCGGTGCCGTCGATCACGCGTGCCCCCGCAGGCGCGGCGACCGTGCCGACCTCGGCGACCTTGCCATCGCGGATCACGATCGTCGCACCCTCGAGCTTCTGATCGGGACGTGGATAGATCGTCGCGTTGGTGATCGCGATTGTCTCCGCGGCCGCGGTGGCGGTGAGCACGCACAGCACCAGCAGCGACTTCATCGCGTCACCGTGTCGGTGTTGGTGTGGCCGAGCTCGAAGTCGGCGGGCCGCAGCCCCTTCGCGCGCTCGAACGTGATCTCGCCACCGGCGATCGTCAGCTCGGCGCGGCTGTAGACGGAGAACGGCGAGCCACTCCATATCACGACATCGGCGCGCTTGCCGACCTCGAGCGTGCCGGTGACCGCATCGATGCCGAGCACCCACGCCGGGTTCGCCGTGATCCAGCGGAGCACGGTGTTGTCGTCGAGCGCGATGCCCGCGGCGCGTCCCGCGGTGGCCGCCTTCGCCGCTTCCTGGTTGAGCCGCTGGATGCCGATCGCGGAGTCGGAGTGGATCGTGACCCTGCCGCCCTGCTCCTGGAACAGCGCGGCGTTCTCCTGGATGCCGTCGAACGCCTCGTGCTTGAAGCCCCACCAGTCGGCCCAGGTGTTGATCGCGATCGATCTTTTCACCAGCAGGTCGCGGATCTTGTAGGCCTCGAGCGCGTGGTGGAACGAGCGGATCGTGAAGCCAAGCTCGTCGGCGATCGCGATCATCTCGCCCATGTCGGAGGCCTTGTAGCAGTGGACCTGCACGAGCACCTCGCCGCGCAGTACGTCCGCGAGGGTCTCGAGCTTGAGATCGACGCCGGGCACCTCGGGCGCGGACTCGACCTTCTGCTTCGGCTTGTCGCCTCGCGTGGCGTCGAGCTCGTTCGCACGGGCACGCTTCTTCTGCCACAGCGCACGCGCGCGGCCATACGCGTTCGACTTCGCGAGGTAGCTGCGCGCCTCGTAGTACGCGGTGCGAAACGCGGCGTACTCGCCCATCCGCGTCTTCAGGCCCTTGTCGTTGTAGACCCGCTTGGGGTTCTCGCCGCACGCCATCTTCAACGTGCGCGGGGCGCCGGGAAACGCGACGTCGTCCGTCGTGCGACCCTGCTTCATCGCGACGGTGAAGCCCTCGCCGCCGACCAGGTTCGCCGAACCCGGGAGGATCAGCGCCGTGGTCACCCCGCCCTGCGCGGCGCGCATGATCTGCGGATCCTGCGGGTGATACGCGTACTGCGCGCGGGCCTGCGCGGTGACGGGTGCGCTGGCCTCGTTGCCGTCGTCGTGCGCTTGCCCACTCGGTGCCGCATAGACGCCGAGGTGTGAGTGCGCGTCGATCACCCCCGGCGTCACCACCTTGCCCTTGCCGTCGATCACGCGCGCGCCCGGCGGGACCCGGGTGCCCGCATCGCCGACCGCGATGATCGCGCCGCCGACCAGCACGATCGTGCCGTTGTCGATCTGCTTGCCCGTCGCGGTGAGGATCGTCGCGCTGGTGATCGCGATCGTCGGCGCCGTCGGATTACGAAGTGCCGCAGCGGGCTGTGCGGTCGTGCGCCGGGTGCCGGCCGGCAGCTCCGCCGTCGGATCGATCCAGGTCTCCTCGACCTCGGGCATCTCGATCTTGACGATCACCTTGGTCGGCTTCACCGCCGGCCCACACGCGACGAGCGCGAGCACGAGTACGCCGGGCTTCATGACCCGGAGTTGTACCCCAAGGGCAGTTGACGCCTCGTTGGCGTCCTCCTACTTCCGATCGCGGCGGCGGATCTGTTCGAGCAAGCCGACGGCGTCGTCCAGCGCGCGTCGCAGCCTGTCGCGCTGGTCCGGACGAACGTCGTCGTACAAGCGATCGCGACGGCTGATCGAGCGGAGCAACGCGGCGACGTTCTCGGCGTAGAGCACGTGGCGCTCGGGATAGGGCAGCTCGGGCTCGGCGGCAGGTCTGGGTGTAGCGCCGACGACGACCTGCTTCGCGACGCCCGACCGCGGTGACGGGAGAACGCCGACCGCGGCCTGCGCTGGATGCGTTCCGCGTGCGCGAGCCGGCACGATGCGCGGCGACTCCGGCATGCCCGCGGGGCGCGGCGCGGCGAAGCCTTCGTTGGGAGGCTCCGGGGTCGGCCGTGCCCACGGGTTCTGCTGGAGCTGACCATCGACGCCGACCGCCGCGATCGCCACGGGATCCGTTTCGAGGACGACCGACACGATCGTGCTCGAGACCATGGTCGCGACCTCGAGCGAGTTTCCCGGCCACTCGGCGACCGCGACCTCGAACATCGACCGCTCGCCGATCCGCGGGTCGCTATCGCGCACGATCACGTGCTCGCGATCCGTACCGGGTTCACCGCGGACGATGACGTAACGGCGGCCTTTGTCCTCGTGAAAGCCCACCAGATAAACACTGGCCTGCGTCTTGACCCGATAGACCGCGATCGCACGGGCGCGCAGGTCACCGAACACGGTGTGCTGGCTCACCCGACCATTGTACATATACGGCGGTGTCCAGTCGTCCCGAGCAGCTCATCGCCCAGCGAGGGCGCCGCTACGTCGGCTGGCTGCGCCGCCACGCACTCGCGATCCTCGCCGTTCACCTGGTGCTCACGGCGGGCGCGATCTACCTGATCCTCAACCACCTCCCGCTCCGGGCGGACTTCTCGTACCTGCTGCCGCAGGACGCGCCCGCGGTGCTCGATCTTCGCAAGCTCGAGGATCGCGTCAAGGCGAGCGATGCCGTCCTCGTGCTGGTCGATGCGCCGGACCGCACCACGCAGGAGGCTGTGACCAGGGGCGTCGTCGACGGCGCGCGCAAGATCTCGAAGGATCTCGTCGATCGCGTCGAGCACGATGACAGCGACGTCCGCGCATTCTTCAAGGCGCGCCGCCACCTGTTCGTGCCGCTCGTAGATCTGCAGCGCGCGGCCGTCGCGCTCGACAAGTACATCAAGCGCGCGAAGGACAAGGCCAACCCGATCCTGATCGATCTCGACGAGCCGGATCCTGCCGCCGAGGCGCGCGACAGGAAGCAGATCGAGGACCTCCAGGTCAAGCGTCGCGAGGCCGAGGCGAAGCTCGTCAAGCCGGCCAACGTCAGCGCCGACGGCAAGGTCGCGTTGATCCACGTCCGGACGCTGTTCCGATCGACCGACGCCGGCAAGGGTCAGCGCCTGCTCGACGAGCTCGACCAGATCCGCACCTCGGTGCTCGCGACCCATCCAGGAGCCAAGGTCGGCTTTGCCGGTGGTGTGGTCACCGCGGTCGCCGAACACGACGCGATCTTCCGCGGCATGGTGATGTCGGGCTTGATCACGATGCTGTTCGTCGGGATCGTGCTGATCCTCTACTTCCGCAGCATCACGCTGCTCGGGATGCTGATCACCACGCTGGTGCTGTCGACGGTGATGTCGTTCGGGTTCGCCGCGATCACGGTCGGCCACCTCAACGCCGCCACCGCGTTCCTCGGCGCGATCATCGCGGGCAACGGCATCAACTACGGCATCCTGTTGATCGCGCGCTACCTCGAGGAGCGCCGCCGCCACGGCGTCGAGGAGGCGATGACGATCGCGATCGTGGGCACGCTCCGCCCCACCGCGGTGGCGTCGCTCGGTGCGTCGATCGCGTATGGCTCGCTGGCGGCGACCAGCTTCAAGGGCTTCGCCGACTTCGCGATCATCGGCGCCGTCGGAATGATGGTGTGCTGGGTCGTCACCTACGTGCTGCTGCCGTCCTTTGTCCTCCGCTGGGCACGCTCGACGCGGATCCACGCAGGCGATCCGATCGTCGGCTCGACGTTGGTGCGCCTCCTCGGCTTCCGGCGCTCCGACCTCGTGTGCATCGTCGCCGTGGTGCTCGCCATGGCGTCGAGCGTGGTGGTGTACCGGTACATCGCGGCCGATCCGTTCGAGTACAACATCCGCAACCTCCGCTCCGAGGGCAGCATCGCCGTCGAGTCGCGCAGCTGGATGGAGCTCTCGGATCGCACGTTCGGCCGCGGCATCTCGAGCCGCACGTACATCGCCGCGGACAATGCGGAGCAGGTTCCCAAGATCGTGGCCGCGCTCCGCGATCACGAGAAGGGCATCCCCGCGGACAAGCAGACGTTCGGCGCGATCCACTCGATCCTCGACGTGATCCCCGAGGATCAGCCGGCAAAGATCGAGGTGCTCGAGCACATCCGCGAGCTGCTGACCCCCGAGGTCCTCGACGCCCTCGACGACCAGGACCGTCAGGAGCTGGCCGCGCTCAAGCCGCCCGAAGGCCTGGTGCCGATCACCGCGGGCCAGCTCCCAGGAGCTCTCAAGCAGCAACTCACCGAGAAAGATGGCCGCATCGGCTACCTGGTCGCGATCCGCCCCGCGAACCGACTCGACGAGTGGAACGGCAAGGATCTGATCCGGTTCGCGAACGCGGTCCGCAAGGTCGACCTCGGTGACGGAGAGACGGTGACCACGTCGGGCAGCAGCGTGATCTTCGCGGACATCGTCGAGGCGATCGAAGCCGATGGCCCGGTGGTCACCGGCGTGGCTGCCTCGGGCTTGATCATCATGGTGCTGCTCCTGGTCGGCTTCAATCGCCGATCGTTCGCGGTGCTCGCTGGCACCGCCGCGGGCACGCTGCTGATGGTCTGCGTGTGCGCGCTGCTCGGCCTGCACGTCAACTTCCTCGATTTCATCGCGCTGCCGATCACGCTCGGCCTCGGCATCGACTACGCGATCAACATCGCGCATCGGCACGATCACGATGAAGTACCCGATCCGATCGCCACCTTACGCACCAGTGGCAGCGCGGTGTTCGTCTGCTCGCTGACCACGATCATCGGCTACGGCTCGCTGCTGTCCTCGGACAATCTCGCGATCCGCGGCTTCGGCACCGCGTCGCTGATCGGCGAGGTCGCGTGCGTGTTCACCGCGCTCGTGCTCGTTCCGGCGATCCTCGCGGTCGGTCGACGGCCGGGGTCCTGAGCATCCAGCAGCTCCCTGGTTCCTGAGCATCCAGCAGCTCCCTGGTTCCTGAGCATCCAGCAGCTCCCTGGTTCCTGAGCATCCAGCAGCTCCCTGGTTCCTGAGCATCCAGCAGCTCGCGCATCCAGAAGCTCGCTTCGCTCGCCGGTCGCCGGTCCGACCATTGCCGATCAGGTACCTTGAATCGCGCGGCAGGTTGGTGAAGAGTGAGGCCGGCCCGCGAACCCGGGCACGCTGACCATGGCCAAGCAGACCACGCACTGGAGAAGCTTCTATCTCTGCCTGTGCGCGATCGTCGTCGCCGGCGCGGTGATGGTGCTGGTCCTGCCCAGGCTCGCGGGTCTGTTCTTGCTCGGGCTCTACTGCATCCCGACGAACTCGATCTTCCCGCTGCCGCACGAGCCCGGCGTCCTCTACTTCGCGCAGTTCTACGACCCGCTGTGGATCGCGGTCGCCGCCA
>Ga0105049_10003236_pt1 | contig 19278 bp, 20 predicted proteins | sample MAT06_FD_78087 | JGI IMG/M metagenome (GOLD analysis project Ga0105049, IMG submission 78087) | Freshwater microbial communities from Lake Fryxell liftoff mats and glacier meltwater in Antarctica - MAT-06 | ecosystem: Environmental > Aquatic > Freshwater > Ice > Liftoff microbial mat | place...
AGACGAAGGTCGAGACGAAGCCCGAAACGAAGCCCGAGACCACGCCGGAGATCAACGTCGAGCCAAAGGCCGACGCCAGGCAGCCGGTGGTGGCCAAGCAGCCGGTGGTGGCCAAGCAGCCGGTGGTGGCCAAGCAGCCGGTGGTGGCCAAGCAGCCGGTGGTCAAGCAGCCGGTCCCGCCTGCGATCGTCAAGCGCCCACTTCCCGTGGTGAATCCGACGACCAAGGAAGAGCCGAAGTCGGAGCCGGGCGGCGAGCTCTACAAGAAGCGCAACTAACGGTTCGCTTCGGTCATGCACGCGTTGTAGCGCGCCATGATGTTCGCCGTGTCGTCGACATTGCCGCGCGGCGCGCGGATGCGGTTACTCCACGCGGCCATGTCCTGCACGACCTGCTTCGTGCAGGAGCGATCGCGACACGCGCACATCCGGTGCTCGAAGGTCTCGAGCGTGGGCTCGCCGCGGATCGACCCACCGATCGTCCCGCCTGGACCGTCTCCGCAGGCGACGAGGAGCACGATGACGGACCGCACCCGTCGGAGGCTACTTGATCGCGATCACGTAATCGATCGACACCGTCGTGCCCCACACCGCGAGGTTGAGCCCGGTGCCAATCTGATTCGTCGACAGTGAATCCGTGTAGACCACAGCGTCGACGGTGCACTCGTAGTTCGAATTGGTGGTGTGATGCGCCGTGTAGGTCGCCGAGTGACCGGCCTGGACGAGCGCCGCGCCCGGGTGCGCGATGTTCTGAAATCCGGGGCTCTCGAACCGTGTCATGGTGAGGAACGGGTTGTTGCTCGCGAACGAGGTGTCGCGCATCTCGCCGCAGCCGACGCCGTGCCCGAAATCGCCATCGCGCACGAACCGGGTCATGATCGCGAAGCCGCGGAACCGGACGCCGCTCGCCTTCAGCGTGTCGTAGGTGACGTGCGTGGTGACGAACGCGTTCTCGAGGTCGAGGCTGTTTTTGAACAAGATCGCGAGGTCCGTGTCGCCGGTCTGCTCGAGCTTGCCGTTGGTGACGGTGAACGTGGCGTTGGTGCCCGCGGCGATCCAGCCCGCCAAGTCGTCGTCGTCGTCGAACGGCAAGAACAGCGCGATCGTGTTGCCACCGGTCGTCGGCTGCGGATCGCAAGCGTCGCCCACCGCATCGACAAGGTTGCCGAGGGCAGTCTCACCGCTGTTCGCTTGATTGGTGTTGGTGAGGTGCGGGCAGTTGTCGCACGCATTGCCGACGCCATCGCCATCCTCGTCGGCCTGCGTCGAGTTCACCAGCTGCGGGCAGTTGTCGTCGTCGTCGACGATGCCGTCGTTGTCGCCGTCGACCTCACTATCGAGCGGCGGTGGTTGATCGCTGTCGACAGCGACAGGACCATCGGTCACCGTCTGCGCGGTGGGAGCGGTGTAGGTACAGCCAGCGAGGAGCGCCACGAACAACCACCGCGAGACCATCCCCGGATTGTAGAGCGGCCTGGAGCAACCGCACAATCTGGGGCTCGAGTCACCGGATCTCGGTCACGTGCGCTTCCAGGGTGATCTGCCCGTGAGCTTGGTGATCAGCTGGTACCCCAGCCAGCGGAACGGCTCGGGTGGGATGCCCGACGGACGGCGCTGATAGAACGCGAGGTCTTTCCACGGCTCGTGGTTGCCGGCGTGGAGGTCGGCGATCACGCGGCCGGCGAGGTTCGCGAGCGTGATGCCGTGGCCGCTGTAGCCGACGCCGTAGAACATGTTCTTGCCGAGCACACCGATCGCGCAGTGGCGCACCAGCGTGAGATCGAGCGGGCCGCTCCAGCGATGCGTGATCGGCACGTCCGCGAGCTCGGGCAGGTAGTGCAGCAGCATGCGGTGGAGCGCACGCCCGCCGGTGTCGTCGGGACGTGCGTCGAAGGTCGTCGCGTTGCCGAATCGATACGCATAGGCCGCGGTGCTCCCGCCGCCGAACACCAGTCGACGATCGGGGAGCAGCGAGCAGTAGGCGAGGCGGGGGGAATCGTCGAAGAAGCCGGCGTGGCTGGCGAGGCCGAGCTTCTCGACCAGCGACTCGGGCAGCGGCGCGGTCGCGATCACGTGCGAGATCACGGGGAGCAGGCCGCGCTTGAAGTAGCCGAGGCGAGGCGTGTAGCCGCTGGTGGCGAGTACGATCGCGCGCGCACGGATCACCGCGTTTGGGGTGGTGAGCTCGACCGTCGCGCCCTCGCGGATCCTGGTGACCGGCGTGTGCTCGTAGATCTGGACGCCCTGCGCGACGAGCACTGGCCGCATCGCGCGCAGGAGATCGACACCGGCGAGCATGCCTTCGCGCGGATCGAGCACCGCGCCGTGCGTGTGCTGGAGCTTGATCGGCAGCTGATCGGACGGGATCCAGCGCAGCGGCAGGCCGAGCGCGCGCAGGTGCTCGCACTCGCGCTGCGCGGCATCGGCGGACTTCGCGGTGGTCGCGACGTTGAGGCAACCGGTGCGATCGAAGCGCACGGCGAGGCGGTGCTCGCGGATGATCTCCTCGATACCGTCGATCGCCGCGTTGGTGATCGCGTACTCGCGCGCGATCAATTCAGGACCCGGATCGAGCACGGTCAACCCGTTGAGCACGAGGCCGCCATTACGTCCGCTCGCGCCGTTCGCGAGCTGCTTCGCTTCGACCAGCGCGATGCCCAGGGTTGGATTCTGCTTGCGCAGGTGGTACGCGGCGGAGACGCCGGTGAAGCCGCCGCCGATGATCGCGATGTCGACCTCGAGATCCTTCGCGAGTGCCGGAGCGGGCGTGTCGGGCGGCGCGCCTTCGAGCCAGACCGAGGTGTTGTCGTCGAAGACGCGGTTCACTTCAGCTGGCCAATAGATACCAGCTTGGTCTCGAGGTTATCGAGCAAGCCCTCGCGTCCGCACTCGTGGCCGACCCCGCTGTCCTTGCGACCGGCGAACGGTGCCTCGATCGCCTGCGGCACCCACTCGTTGACGCCGATCATCCCGAAGTCGAGCGCCTCGTACGCGCGGGTCAGCGCGGCCTGATCGCGACCGAACACGTAGGCGGCGAGGCCGTACCGCGTCTGGTTCGCGGCGGCGATCACATCGTCGAGCTGGTCGAACGCGGTAATCGCGAACACCGGGCCGAACACCTCTTCCGCGAACGCGGGCAGCGAACGATCGATGTCACCGAGCACGGTCGGCTCGATGAAGTAGCCGGGACGCTGCAGGCGCTGCCCGCCGGTGCGGATCGTCGCCCCACCTGCGGTCGCGCCCGCGATCAAGCGTTCGACGCGCTCGCGGTGACGGCCGCTGATCATCGGGCCGATCCGCGTCGCGGTGTCGAGGCCGGGACCGACCAGCAGCTTGCGGGTCTCCTCGACCACGATCTCCTCGAAGCGCTTGAGCACGGGTCGCGGCACGAAGAACCGCTGCGGCGACACGCAGACCTGACCCGCATTACGAAACTTCGCAGCGACGGCACCTTTCGCGACCGCCTCGACGTCGACGTCGGGCAGCACGATCACCGGCGCGTTGCCGCCGAGCTCGAGCGACAGTCGCGTCATCGTCCGCGAGGCGCCGTCCATCAGCAGCTTGCCGACGGCGACCGAGCCCGTGAAGCTCAGCTTCCGCAGCTCGGGGTGATCGAGCATCGCTTGCCCGATCGGATGCGGCTCACCGGAGACCAGATTGCAGACGCCCGGCGGGAGGCCGGCCTCCTCGAGGATCTCGACGATCGCCATCGCCGAGAGTGGGGTCAGCTCGGAAGGTCGAACAACGACGCTGCAGCCAGCGGCGAGGGCCGCGGCGATCGCGCGCGCCGGGTTGTACGCGGGGAAGTTCCACGCGGTGATCACGCCGACCACGCCGATCGGCTCCTTGAGCACCAGCATCCGCCTGGTCGGGAGCCGCGCCGGCACGGTGTAGCCGTACGCGCGCTTGCCCTCCTCGGCGTAGTACTCGAACAGATCCGCGGCGACCGGCCACTCGCGCTGCGCTTCGACGATCGGCTTTCCGGACTCGCGCGTCGTGATCTCGGCGAGCTGTTGGGTCTTCTCACGCATGATCGACGCGGCCTTGGAGAGGATCGCGCCGCGCTCGTATGCGGTTTGCGCGCGCCACGATCGTTGCGCGCGGTGCGCGGCGTCGATCGCGCGGTTGGTATCCACGGCACCACCACCATAGGCGACGCTCGCGATCGGTTGCTCGGTCGATGGGTCGATGACCTCCCAGCGCCGCGTCGTCTCGAGCCACTCGCCATCGATGAACTGTTGGGTCTTCATGGCGCGTCAGCCATCCTACCGTAGCCATTGTGGATCTGCTCGTGTTACCGAGCCTGCTCGCGGGCGTACAGTTGCCCCATGGCCCTTCGTCGCTGCATCATCCTGATCGTCCTCGCGTTGGGGGAGCCAGCGCGAGCTCAGTGCACGACTTGAGTGAACCCCGCGCTCCCGGGTGGAGCGCTCGTCGATGGAACATCGGATCGCGACACGTGGTCGTTGACCGCTCGAACGAGCTATACGTTCGTGCCGTACGCTCGGCTCCAGCAGGGAGCTGACCCCGCGCCCAATCCGAATCAGCTCGCGGTGGCCGTGCATCTCGGCACCTTGCAACTCCAGGCCGCCGCACCCACCTCGACGAGCTTCGATCTCCAGCTCCCCTTCGGTGCCTTGACGACGAGCACCCTGCTCGAACGCCGGACCGATACCGGGATCGGCGATCTCGAGCTCAGGTTCCGGCAGGCGATCCCACGCACCCGTCGCTGGGGTGCCGGAGCGGTGCTCGGTGCGGTGCTCCCTACCGGACCGTACGTGGCACGCTCCGGTGCTGCCAACCTGGCTCCCGAGGCGAGCTATCTGACGCTCGGTCGGGGCGTGGCGTGGTGGCTCGTCGAGCTCGACGGTCGCCTCGCGATCGGGGGGCGTGCGACCGCGTTCGGTCAGCTCACCATTCGGGGCCCGATCGGGCAGACCAAGGATGACTTCGCGTGGGGAGCCGAGCAACGTGGCACGCTGGGTGGCCGGTACGCCGTGTCATCCCGGATCGGGGCGATCGTCACGATCGATGTCCAACGGCGTGGCAGTGCGACCGAGCCGGACCCGTTCATGGGTGGGCGGCTCGACACGGCGAACGCGGGCGGCTGGCAGTGGACGACCTCGATCTCGGGCTCGTTCGCGATCCGCGATGGCCTGGCGGTCGCTGCAGGCGCGCGGATCCCGGTGTTCGCCGACGTCACCGGAAACCAGCTGGTGCCTTCGATCGGCGGCTTCGTCGCGCTCTCGTATGCCCGACCACTCGCACGGCGCGCACCCCGCGCGATCGCGCCCCGGCTCGGCAAGCTCACCGTCGTCGACTACTGGGCGACCTGGTGCAAACCGTGTGTCGAGATCTCGCGAGCGCTGGAGGCTGCGGCGTCGCGATGGCCTGATGTCGAGATCATCAAGGTCGACGCGACGGCGTGGCCCGAGCCCGAGGCACCTCGGCTACCTGCGGGGGCCGCCGGGCTGCCCGTCGTCGAAGTCTTCGATCAGCAAGGGAAACGCCTCGAGTTGCTCGTGGGTGACGCGGCCCTTCGCGTCGTCGAGGTGATCGACCGGTTACGTGGGGCAGACTCGGGCGTACCATCGGGACCATGAAGCCAGGACTCCTCGTGCTCTTCGCGATCGGCTGCGGCGGTTCTCCGACCGGGGGCGATCCGGTGCCGGATTCGGCAAACCCCGGAGATGCACCCGTCGGAGCAGTCACCATCCCGACCTGGCAGCTCGAGGACGTCCAGCCGCAGAGCCCACGCCTCGGCCAGACGTATGGCCTCGAGACCTTCGGGAGCAAGATCGTCGTGGTGACGTTACTCGAAGGGTTTTGAGGCGCCTGCCGGTCCCAGGCTGGGGCCATCGAGACCTTGTCGGACGAGCTCGCGTCGGCCGGCGACGTTCAGTTCGTTGTCTTGTCAGATGTCAACGCCACAGACTTCAGCACGCGCTTGAGCGTGCCAATCTTCCTTGATCCCGTTGGAGGGAGGCCGGCGTGGCTCGAGATGCAGGCCGGCGCGGTGAAGCACGACACGTTCGTGTTCGACGCGGCTGGTGTGCGCACGCTGTTCTGGGACACCAGCTCCGAGGATCTCGGGGCGTGGACCGTGGACATCCGGGCGGCGGTCGAGGCCGCGCGCTGATCAGGGCCCGTTCGTCTCGACGTGCCGGATCGCCTCGGCGACGACGGCGAGCGCCTCGCGGATCTGCGCGTCGGTGATCACCAGGGGTGGCATGAACCGGATGCAGTTGGAGTAGAGACCGGCGCGGATCAGCACGAGGCCGTTCGCGACCGCGCGCTTGATCACCGCGAGCGCATGTTGCGGTGCGGGGGTTCGCGATTCGCGATCGAGCACGAGCTCGACCAGCAACATCGAGCCGAGGCCGCGGACATCTCCGACCAGCGCGCTCGTGGCCTGGATCGCCTCGAGCTCGGTGCGCATCAACCTGGCGATCTGGTTCGCGTGCGCCTGGAAGCCCGGCGAACGCAGTTGCTCGACCGCCGCGATCGCGGCGGCACACGCGACCGGCGAGCCACCGTAGGTTCCTCCGACCCCACCGAGGTGCGGTGCATCCATGATCTCGGCGCGGCCAATCGTGGCGGCGATCGGCATGCCCGCGCCGAGCGCCTTCGCGACCGTCACCAGATCGGGCTCGATGCCGTAGTGCTCGCAAGCGAACAGCTTGCCCGTGCGACCGAAGGTCTGGATCTCGTCCGCGATCATCACGATGCCGTGCTGCGTGCACAGTGCTCGGATCTTCTCGAGGAACCGCTTCGGCATCGGGATGAAGCCGGCCTCGCCCTGCACCGGCTCGATGATGATCGCCGCGAGGGAGGCCGGATCGATCTGCGCGATCAGCGCGCGGTCGAGCTGTGCGATGCAGGTGTCGACGTACTCCTCGTCGGTCAGCTGGGGTGGCTTGCGATACGGCTCGGGCGCCGGGATCCGGTAGATCTCCGGCGCGAACGGCCCGAACCCCTGCTTGAACAGGCCGTACTTGCTGGTCAACGACAGCGTCAGCAACGTGCGACCGTGATACCCGCCCTCGAAGCACAGGATGCCGGCGCGCTTGGTGTACGAGCGCGCGATCTTGACCGCGTTCTCGACCGCCTCGGCACCGCTGTTCGAGAGCAGCGTCTTCTTCCGGAACGCGCCGGGTGCGACCTCGTTGAGCAGCTCGCACAACGCGACGTACGGCTCGTACGTGGTGACCAGCGCGCAGGTATGCAGCATCAACTTCGCCTGCTGCTCGATCGCGGCGACCACGGCAGGTGGACAGTGCCCGGCGGCGGCCATACCGATGCCGCCGGCGAGATCGATCAGCGTGTTGCCATCGACGTCGTGGACGAGCGCGCCCTCGACGCGTTCGACGACGACCTCGGTCGACTTGCCGAGGCCCTTGGCGACCGCGTTCGCTCGTCGCTCGAGGATCGCGCGACTCCTGGGCCCGGGGATCTCGGTGACAAGGGAGATCGCTGGCATGACCCAACCGTCGCACGATCGCGCTCGCCACGTTACTGTTCGCCGTGACTTACCGGATCGCGATCATCGCGCTCGCGCTCGCGGCGTGCGGGGCTGGGGCCTCGAAACGCTTCGAGCCGTCACCGGGTCCCGCGCTCGAGGTCGGTGCGGGTGCGGGTGCGGGAGCTCCGGCGGAGCCGATCGATGCCGGCGCCGCGTTCGACCGCATCTGCGACGGGACGAAGCCCGAGCAGGGCGCCGCCGACGACGACGAATAGACTTACGCGACCCCGTTCGTCGGCTGGCTGTGTCGCTCGCCCTCGAGATCGCTCTCGACCAGTGCGGCAGTCGAGAGCGCGCCATCTTTGAAGCCGTCGAACGAGACGACGCGCGATGGGTCGAGCTGCGAGAGCCGGTACAGATCGGTGTACGCCTCGAAGATCTCCGGCCGCTTGCGCATGTCGTGATATGCGCGGCCGACGGCCTTCAGGCTCTCGGTCTTCGCGAGGGCTTCGAGCTGGGCGACACGCTCCTCGGTCCGCGCGAGCAACAGCGCCGCATCGGTGCGACCGCGCTCCTCGTATTCACCCTTCGCGACGTCGAGCTTCGCCGCCACCGCCTCGAACATCTGCCGCGCGACCTCGGATCGAAACTCGACGTTGAGGATGCGCACGTCGTGGATCTCGATCCCGTAGGTCGCCATCGTCTTGCGGACGTGCTCGGTCAGCGCACCCGACAGCTCGGGGGCGTTGCGCAAGAACAGCGAACGATCCTTGCCCGCGATCGCGGCCGCCGCCTCGTGCACCGTCGAGCTCTCGAGCGCCTGCTCCCAGTCGTGGACGGAGAACATCGCGCGCTCGGCTTCGTCGATGCGGAACGTCACGCGAAGGTCGACCTTGACCATCGTGCCCTGGGCGTCGTTCGACTCGATCTCGCGGAACACCCGCTCGTCCCACTGGCGCGACACGGTGATGTAGCGATCGACCGGCGACAGCCGATTGCCCGCGACGCCCGCCTGGGTGGTGCGGTGCTCGAGCTTGCCGAAGCGCAGCCGGAGCACCTCGTGGCTCTCCGGGTTGATCACGGCAAACCGCTTGAACAAGAAGATGATCGCCAGCGCCAGCACCGGCACGATCGCGAGACCGATCAGAAAGTTGGTATCCATTACGAGCTCCCGGTGGGCTGGTGGTTGAGGTAAACGCGGCGCGAACCGCCGAGCACTTCGAGGCGGCGGCGGGCGACGTAGTCGCGCAGCACACCCTGGTCGGCGAGGGTGGCCAGCTCGAGGCCGACGGTGCGGATCTCCGACTCCTGCGCACGCGCACGCGCGCTCGCGATCGTCACCGCATGTTCCGCCGACAACATGCGCTGCTGGCACTGCAGCTCGGTTTGCGAGACCAGCTGGTTCGCCTCCGACTCCGCGGTGATCACGCCGTTGAGCGCGTCGACCAGCTCCTCGGGAGGATCGATCTGCAACAGGTCGACCGCGATCACCTGCACACCGTACTCGGCGAGCGCGGCATCCTTCATCGCGTCCTGCGCGCGCTGCTGCATCTCGTTCATCCGCAGGCGTAACGCGGTGTATGCCGACAGCTCCTCCGGACGCTGCTCGAACCGCGCGATCTGCTCGCGGATGGTCAGCCGGAACAGCCACGCGAGGTGATGCGGCGCGTCCTTGGCCTCGGCGAGGAACGTCGCGATGCGACCGGGATCGACGCGGTAGCGTAGCCGGGCGTTGACGCGGATCCGGGTGCCCTCGGACGCCAGCGCCTCGATCGCGCTGTCCTTGCTGTCGAACGACAAGCTGCGCTCGGCCAGCGACACCGAGTGAACCTGCGCCCACGGTGCGCGCCAGTGAAATCCGGGCTGGAGCGTGACCAGGTCTTTGCCGTTGCGAATGAACCGGCCGAACTTGGTCAGCACCGCGATGCTGCCGTTATCGACGTGCGCACCGGCGCGGATCATCAACGCGATGGCGACCAGCGCGCCACCGGCGAGTACTCCATAGATGAGATAGATATTGAGAGTCATCGGGATCCTTCAGAGAGGCTTGATGTGAAACGTGGGTTGGGAGGGCGCGTGAAGTGCGCTCAACGGATCGGGTTCGGTGTGCCGCGAGTACGCGACCACCAGTCCGCGGTTGACCTGCACGACGTCGTTGTTGAAGTGCGCGTGCGCGTCCTCGACGTCGGGAAGCTCGGCGACTTTCTCCGGGCTATCGACGATCCATCCGTTCGGCACCCGCTTGCGAGGTGGAATCTCGACCCCGACGACCACCGCACCGAGACCGATGAAGCAGCCCTCGCCGATGATCGAGTCGTGCACGATCGCCTTGAAGCCGATGAACGAGCGATTGCCGATCATCGAGGGTCCGTGCACCAGCGCCTGATGCGCGAGCGAGACATCCGACCCGATGTGCACGGCCCATCGCCGACCCTCGACCAGTACCCACTTGTCCTTGAGTGCGTGGATGACGACGCCGTCCTGCACGTTCGAGCGGTCGCCGATGAAGAATGGCGCGCCCTCGTCGGCGCGGATCGACGTATCCGCCGCGACGTTGACCTCGCGTCCGAGCTCGACCCAGCCGATCACCGACGCGGTCGGATGGACGTACGCGGTGGCGTGGATCTTCGGCTTGGTACGTACGTGGCGCGACCACACCGCCTGCTCGCGCAGGCTCGGATCTACTTCGGAATCGACCCTGCCATGCGTTGACACCACCGCGCGGATCGTCGGGCTCGGGCGCAGGATGGGCGCATCCTTGGTCGCCGCCTTGGCCCGCTTCTCCATCCATTTGTCGAGGTAGTAGAGCGCGCTGCCGATCATGAGACCGGTCATCAGGTAGCCGAGCAGCGTGCCGATCGCGGCCGCGATGAACGCGAGCGCATGTAGCTTGTGCGTGCGCAGCGCATCGACGAGCACCTTGACCTTGATCAGGCGATACGCGATCACGACGAGCAGACCGGCGAGTGCCGCGACCGGGATGATCCCGAGCGAGTCGCCGAAGAAGTACGCGACGGAGGCGAGGATCACGCCATGTGCCATCGCAGCGACGCGCGTGCGGGCGCCTGCCTGGAGGTTGACCGACGACCGCACGATCACGCCGGTGACCGACATGCCACCGAACAAGCCGCTCGCGAGGTTGCCGACGCCCTGACCGAACAGCTCGGCATTCGCGTTGTAGCCGGACTTGCCGCCGGACATCTCGTCCACGGCCTTTGCCGAGATCAGGGACTCCGCTGCGGACAGCAGCGCGAGTGGCAGCGCGACCGCGATCAACGCGAGCCAGTTCGCCCCGTCGGCGAGCACCGGCAGTCCGAGCGACAGACCACTGAGATCGACCTGGCCCACCGTCGCGACGGTCCAGTCGAGCTCGTACGCGATCAACGCAGCGATGATGATACCGAGCAGGGCCGAGGGAAAGCTCTTGAGGTGAGCGAGCCCGACGGTGATCCAGATGACGAGCAGGCCGCACACCACGCTCAACCATTCGACCTCACGCAGCCACTCCATCGCCCAGAAATCCGAGAGCATGTGCCAGAGCGCCATGTCGGACCCGAGCAGCATGGGCACTTGCTGATCCATCAGCTTGAGACCGACGCCGGTGGTGAAGCCGGCGAGCACGATCTTCGGCATCAGATTCGCGAACCGACCCCAGCCGAGCACGCTGATCGCGATCGACACCACGCCGCACACCAGCGCGGCAGCCGCCGCAGCACCGACACCGAACTGGGCGACGATGCCGAACACCATCACATTGAGCGCGGCGGCCGGTCCCGAGACCTGGTAGTTCGAGCCACCAAGCGCGGCGGCGAAGAAGCCACCGATCGCGCCGGCGATCAGCCCGTGGCTCGGCGGTAAGCCAGCCGCGAGCGCGAGCGCCACGTTGAGTGGGATCGCGACGGTGGCGACCGTCAGTCCTGCGAGTAGATCGGCAAACGAGATGCCCTGGGTTGCGACCTCGGACCACCGCGCACGCAGCGTGTCCTTGATCTCCTGACGGCCCGAGGGCCGCTCGGTCATGGGTGGACGAGTACGATTGGTCTTGAGCGATGCGAGACGATCGCGTGCGAGTGCAGACTCGCGCGACACAGCACGAAACATGAAGCCTCCGAAACGGTGAAGAGCGTCGGACGCGCACGTGAGCCACCGGTTCGAACACCGAACCGAGCCTCAGATCACGACGCGGCTATGCTCACAACTGCCGTCGTTCGTCGGCTCCCCGGCGCACCTGCTCGGCGGCGTCGGGATTGCTGGTCGGGCGGGAGGTCGCTCGATGGACCGGGGTCGCACTCTCGACCTCGCGAACTGGTAGCGCCTCGATCTCGCGGGTCGGCGCAACACGATCGTCTTTGCCCGCCTTGCTCGTCGCCCCGGACTTCTCCTCCTCGCGATCGTCATCGACGATCGATGAACCAAACCGGCCGGTGGTGGGCATTGCCACCATCAACAAGGTCAGAACAAGGTGGAGGAACCAGGGCGGACGCACGACCAGGCCATCAAACCATGCCGCAGTGCGCTGCATTCCATTAAATCGAAGTAGATCGCGAAAAAAATGGAACCATCGGCACCGGGCGACCAGCCATCCGACCTCACCGGACACCCGATCTTGAACAGAGCGGATGGTTACATCGGAAATGCGACTCCGGTCGAGGCCGGCAACACCAGCACCACGCCGTAGCCGTCGCAGACAGGATCGTCGAGGTAGTTCGCGAGCAGGCCGCGCGGTTCGAAGCCGATCTTGATCTGCGCCGAGATCGTGGGGTCGCGCCGCGTGCCTGCGAGGATCTCGTTGTAATACGCCTCGGCGGTCGACTCGTGCTTGGCGGCGCCGTAGCCGCTCGGCATGCCGACGGTGACCTGCCCCTCGAGCCCGAGCTTGCGGACGACGTTGTGGCGCGTCGCGTACAGCGCCCGCGCGATGCCGCGGCCGCGAAACTCGGGATGGGTGCCGATGTCGGCGCCATAGAGCCAGCGCCCAGCCGGCTCGTGCGTGGTCAGCCAACCACCGGCGATGATCTCCGCGAACGTGTGGTCGACGTGCGCGAAGTCGAAGTCGAGGCGGATCGTCGTCGTCGCACCGACCACGCGGCCGGTCACTTCCTCGATCACGCACCACTGCCCGTCGGCGAACAGCTCGACGTGCTTTCGATAGTTCGCGGCAGTGAAGCGCTCCGCAGGCGCCAGCGTCGGGAAGATCGTGACCTGCAGCGCGGCGAGCGCCTCGGCATGCGGGGGCGCGGTCGGTACCACGAGCAACCCATCACCGAACCGCGTGGGCATCATCTCAGACCTCGCTTCGCTTGCCGTTCTCGGTGTAGCGAACGGCGTAGAGATCCGGCCGGCGATCGAGCCACGTGCGCACGCTGCCGGTCAGGCGATTGCGGCGCAGCGCCTCGATGTCGAGCTCGTTGAGCACCATGGTCTCGACGTTCGGCGTGGCTTCCTCCGCCACCCCGTCGCGCGCGAACTGCACATCACACGGCGTCAGGATGCAGGCCTCTCCATAGTGGATGTCGGCGCCTTGCACGAACGGCAGGTTGCCGATCGGGCCGGCGAGCACCGCGTACATGCCGTTCTCGATGCAGCGCGCGGCGGCACACGACCTGATCCGCATGTAGCCGGAGCGAATGTCGGTGTTGAACGGCACGAACAGCATCAGCGCGCCCTTGCCGGCGGCGATCCGCGAGAGCTCGGGGAACGACACATCGTCACCGATCAGGATCGCGATCTTGCCGCGATCGGTCTCGAACACGCGGACCTCGTCGCCCGCCGAGACGCCCCACCAGCGCAGCTCCGACGGCGTGATGTGCAGCTTGTACTGCTTCTCGATCGTGCCGTCGCGACGGAACAGCGACGCGACGTTGAACAGCTTGTCGTTCTCGACGGTGAGGTGCGAGCCCGCGATGATGTTGACGTCGTACTTCATCGCCATCCGCGCGAAGAACTCGTTGTAGCGAGGCGTGAACTCGTCGAGCCGGCGCGCGGTCAGCGACGATTCCTTGGCCTGCACCAGGACCTGAAGCTGGTTGGTCAGCATCTCGGGGAACAGCAGGAAATCGGCGCGATACTCCGACGCGGTATCGATGAAGAACTCGCACTGTTGTGCGAACTCCTCGAAGCTCCCGATCGGCCGCATCTGGTACTGCACCGCCGCGACGCGGATGTTGCGCACCGCCGCCGTCCCCGCCGGATGGTGCTCGGGGTTCAGCCACTCCATGAACACGGCGTAGCCACCGGACTCGGTGTCGCTCGGGAGATAGTTCTTGAGCACCGCGCGGATCGAGAACCCCTGCGAGAGCTGCGCGGTGAGCACCGGATCCTTGTCCTTGAGATCCTTCTTCACGACGCGCCGGACATACTCCTCGGCGGACATCTGCGCGGCCTGCTTCGCGTAGCCCGGGATGCGGCCAGCGATCAGGATCGCGCGCAGGTTGCGCTTCCGTGCGAGGTCTTTTCGCGCCTCGTAGATCCGCCGCGCCAGGTGCGAGCCGCGATGCTTGGGATCGACCGCGATGTCGATGCCGTACAGCGTGTCGCCCTCCCCATCGTGGTTGCGGATGTGGCCCTTGTCGCTGACGTCGTCGAACGTGTGGTACGCGCCGAAGTCTTCCTCGTCGACGATCAGCGAGCTCGACGTCGCGACCAGCTGGCCGTCGATCTCGACGCCGATCTGGCCCTCGGGAAAGATCCCGAGCTGGCTCTCGAACTGCTCCTTCGTCCACGGATCGATCATCGGGAACGACTTGCGCTGGATCTCGACGACCGCCTTGAGGTCGGTCTTGCGGAGCGGGCGAACGACGAGGCGTGGTCGCGAATCAGCCATGGGTGACTCTAGTGAATCCGCGCGAGGATCGGGTGATTCGCGAGCACTCTCGCCTCGACCTCCGCCAGCTCACCTGCGCGCGCCCGCCACGTCGCCGGCGCGAGATCGCGGGCGAGCGCGAGGAAGATGTCGCGGTGGCGCACCTCGGCCTCGGCGAGATAGGCGTAGAGCTCGCGCGATTTCGGATCGTCGAGCGCGCCCGCGAGCAGGCCCAAGCGCTCGGCGCTGCGGCCCTCGATCACCGCGAACACGAGCAGTCGATCGAGCAACCGCTCGGGCTCCTTCTTGCGGATCACCACGCGCAGCTGCACCGCGTATGCATCGCCGTGATCGATGCTGACCGGCTGCTTCCTGCGGGTCAGCAGCGCGGCGACCTGGACGACGTGTCGCGTCTCGTCGTGCGCGAGCCGCGCCATCGCCATCACGAGATCCGTTTGCTCGGGATAACTCTTGATCAACGACAGCGCGGAGCTCGCCGCCTTGCGCTCGCAGTGCAGGTGGTCGGCGTGCACGGTCTCGAGGTCCGCGAGCGCGACCTGCAGCCATCGCGGATCCGACGCGATCAACGGCAACGAGGATCCGAGCTCAGGAATGGCGAGTTCCGGAATGGCGAGCTGCGGGATGACGTCACTATCGAGCACGGCTCGATGCTACCTTGCCGCGGTGAGTGAGCAGGCGAAGCCGTTCGCGAAAGAGTGTCTTGAAGGTCTCCGCCGCGCCGAGGTGCTGCGGCCCGAGATCGTGGCCGCACGCCGGACGATCGAGGAGACGCTGGTTCGCTACAACCAGCTGCTGACGTCGGCGAGCGCATCCAATGCGCTGGCGGGTTTGATGTCGGAGGTCCATCCCGACGAGGCGATCCGCGATGCCGCGCGCGAGTGCGAGCAGGAGGTCTCGCGCTTCTACTCGGACCTCGCGCTCGATCGCGACATGTACGACGCGCTCGCGGCGGTCGATGTCTCCGGCGCAGATCCGGATACCCAGCGGTTCGTCGCGCATACGCTGCGCGATTACCGGCGCGCTGGCGTCGACAAGTCGCCCGAGACGCGCGCGCGGCTCAAACAGATCGACGAGGAGCTGACCAAGCTCGGGCAGCAGTTCTCGAAGACGATCTCCGAGGACGTGCGCTCGATCGAGACCACGCCGGAGCGGCTCGCCGGGTTGCCTGCCGATTTCGTCGCTTCTCACCCTGCCGACGCCAACGGCAAGGTCCGGATCACGACCGACTACCCCGACTACAACCCGTTCATGACGTACGCGATGGACGACGAGCTCCGTCACCAGCTCTACGTCGCGTTCCGCAGCCGCGGTGACAAGGGCAACGAGCACGTGCTGCGCGAGATCCTGCAGCTGCGCGCCGAGAAGTCGTCGCTGCTCGGGTTCACCAGCTGGGCGGATTACATCACCGCCGACAAGATGATCGGATCCGCATCCCACGCCGGCGAGTTCCTCGAAAAAGTCTGGTCGCTCGCGGCACCGCGTGCCGAGCGCGATTACGCCGAGCTGCTCCGCCAGCTGCAGACCACCGATCCCACGGCGACCACCGTCTCGGACTGGCAGAAGACCTGGCTCGAGAACGCGGTCAAGCGCGAGCGCTACGAGGTCGACGCGGGCGAGACCCGCCAGTACTTCCCGTACGACCGCGTGCTCGCCGGCCTGCTCGACATCACCTCGGAGATCTTCGAGCTGACCTACGTGAAGCTCCCCGACGCGGTGGTCTGGCACCCGAGCGTGCTCGCCTACGACGTGCTGCGCGACGGCACGCGACTTGGCCGGATCTTCCTCGACATGCATCCGCGCGAGGGCAAGTACAAGCATGCCGCGCAGTTCCCGCTCAAAGATGGCGTGCGCGGCGTCCAGCTCCCCGAGGGGGTGCTGGTGTGCAACTTCCCGAAGCCCGAGGGCGCCGATGATCTCCGCGGGCGACCAGCCGATGCGGGGCTGATGGAGCACGACGACGTCGTCACCATGTTCCACGAGTTCGGGCACCTGATGCACCACGTGCTCGGCGGCCACCAGAAGTGGATCACGCAGAGCGGCGTCGCGACCGAGTGGGACTTCGTCGAGGCGCCGTCGCAGATGTTCGAGGAGTGGGCGTGGCGCCACGACACCCTCGCGCGGTTCGCACGCCATCACGAGACCGGCGTGGTGATCCCTGAAGGCTTGGTCGAGAAGATGCGCAAGGCCGACAAGTTCGGGCTCGGGACCGCGACCGTGCAGCAGATCTTCTATGCCGCGATCTCGCTGGGCTTCCACCGCGCGGATCCGAGCAGCCTCGATCAGCTCGCCGAGGTGCAGCGGCTCCAGAAGAAGTACACGCCGTTCGCGTACGTCCCGGGCACCCTGTTCCATGCCTCGTTCGGCCATCTCGTGGGCTACTCGGCGATGTACTACACGTACCAATGGTCCCTCGTGATCGCGAAGGACCTGCTGACGCCGTTCGAGAGCACGGGCCTGATGAATCGCGATGTGACCAGCGCCTACCGAGACCAGGTCCTGGTGCCGGGCGGGAGCCGGGATGCCGCCGAGCTGGTCCGCAACTTTCTCGGCCGCGAGTACGACTTCGGCGCCTACGAGCGTTTCCTCGTCAGCTGAGATCCCGGGAGGTCAAGATTGTCAGCTCGCGGATGACCGAGGGGCCATGGTCGTGCGGGAATGACGCAGATTTGTCGTCGGAGAACGAGATTGTCGTCGTTCGATTACGAGTGCGGGTGAACCGGTGACAATGCGGACGCGATGAATGACATCACTTTGCTTCCGTGCACCTGGCGGATGCTCTAAAACCTTCCGCAAGGAGACACTCTGATGAACAAACTGACGATCTCGTTCGTGGCCGCCATGTCGCTTCTCGCCTTCGCAGGCTGCAAGAAGAAGGGCGGCGCTGCCGGTGAAGCCGTTGCCAAGATGGAAGGCTTCCAGAAGTCGATGTGCGACTGCAAGGACAAGGCTTGCGCCGACAAGGTCAACGAGGACATGGCCAAGTGGGGCACGGAGATGGCCAAGACGATGGGTGCGGCCAAGGACGAGAAGCCGGACCCGGATATGGCCAAGAAGTCGGCCGACATCATGACCAAGTACACCGAGTGCATGACCAAGCTGATGATGGCTGGCATGGACAAGCCGGCGGCTGGTGATACGGCGGCTCCGGCGGGCGACAAGCCGGCCGACGACAAGAAGATGGACGAGCCGAAGAAGGAAGAAGAGAAGAAGGACGAGCCGAAGAAGGAAGAGGAGAAGAAGTAGTCACTACTTCTCTCTTCTGATTCTCGAATCTCGCGGGGCTCGTACTTGGTACGGGCCTTTCGTGTTTTTCGGCGCGGCAGTATGGTCGCGCGCATGAAGTGGATCGTCCTCGCGCTCGCGCTCTCGGCCTGTGACGGCAAGAGCGAAGACAACGCTGGTGGCGGCAACGAGACCACGCCGTGTGACGCGGCGATCAATCGCGGCATCGACATGACGCTCGAGAAGCGGATGTCGCGCGGCCCGATGGCCGGCACGCCGGATGCGAAGAAGCTGGTCGACGAGCTCAAGCCCAAGCTCAAGAGCGCGCTGACCCAGCTGTGCATCAACGACAAGTGGCCAGAGTCGGTCGTGTCGTGCTTTCAGACCGCGGCCGACGTCGCGCCCTGCAAGGACGGCCTCAAGCCGGAGCAGCGCACGAAGTACACGCAGGAGATGATGAAGGTGATGATGGCCGGGCGGGCAGCCGGTGGCAGCGCGATGGTCGGGCACTAGACGTCGGCGAACGAGGGCCTGCGTCCAGTCAAGGTCCACGTCTACGCCGACGTCAACGTCAATGGCACAGGCACGGATCACCACTCCGGCCGATCACATCTAGCAGCCGCTCCTGGAGAGAGACGGCGCTGGACGTCATCGCCCGCCTTCAACATCACGCCCACGATGTCGAAGTACCAACCGGTGCCTCTCCGCTTCGAACGGCTCGCTCCGCAGGAAATGGTGTCGCGCGCGGCCGCGTAGCCTCAGCTCCTGGGCTGGTCGAGGATCTCGATCGCCCGCTGCTTGAGCTTCGCGATGAAGGGCGCGATCGGCGACTCGATCAACAAGCTCCGCTGGATGAGGAACACCGGCGAGGAGGCCAGCTCCTTCGGTGCCGTCTGGAGCTCGTACGTGTGTGCGATCGCGGCGGGGAGCACCGCGCGCATCCGGCCGGAGCGGCAGGCCTCGACCGCCAACCCCAACGAGGTCGTGCGCAGGGCGATGTGCTCGTGACGGATCGACGCGTCGACTCCCTCCGAAGTACACACCGCGAAGGGGAGCGCCGCGGCCGCCGCGGCCGACACGTCACGACTCCAGCACAAGACCCGTCGGGTCTCACCGAGGCGCTCGACGACCAGCTGGGGGTTGGGCCCGACGCGCTCGCAGATCGCGAGATCGATCTCTCCTCGAAGCAGCGCCGTCGGCCGATCGGCCTCCTCGACATCGATGATGTCCAGCGCGCCGAACTTGTCCTCGTGCGAGTGAAGCACGAGCAGCTGCAGCCACGTCGGGCCGCTCGCGATCCGGATCCGCTCGATCGATCGCGAGGCCACCTGCTCCACGCCGTCGTCGATGCGCCTCATCGCATCCCGCACCGCGATCAGGAGTTGCTCGCCTGCGCGATTGAGTTGCATGCGACGGCCTTCCCGCGTGAACAGCGGCTGGCCCAGACAGTCCTCGAGCTGCTTCACGCTCCGTGACAGGGCAGACGCACTGAGCTCGAGGATCTGCGCGGCCGTCGGGAGATGTTCGGTTTCGGCGACGGTTCGAAACGCAGGTAGCCAGGACCACAACTGCGCGACTCGTACAGCCCGTTGCACGCGCGCAGGATGCGACCATCAGGGTGACATCGCAACTCGCGCGGATGCGTTGATCACTCCACACGCAACGACTCATCCCGGAACGCGCAACGATCTCGAGCACTTTCGTTGTAACCGAGGTCGGAGGAGCACGTACTCGTCGCGCCCGCAGCTCGGGCAATCGATCAATCACGAATC
>Ga0105049_10003237_pt1 | contig 19276 bp, 10 predicted proteins | sample MAT06_FD_78087 | JGI IMG/M metagenome (GOLD analysis project Ga0105049, IMG submission 78087) | Freshwater microbial communities from Lake Fryxell liftoff mats and glacier meltwater in Antarctica - MAT-06 | ecosystem: Environmental > Aquatic > Freshwater > Ice > Liftoff microbial mat | place...
ACCACCTTTCGGCAGCAGCAGGCCGATGCGTGTGCGACGCAGCAGCAAATCATCCAGATGCACCACACCCTCCGCATGGGCGGCCCAACGCAGTTCGATCCATAACGTCGGCGTATGGGGAATAGGTGTCAAATCTGCTTCATGCGCAGAGGCCACCAGATCAACGACATTTTCGCCGTAGCGCCCAATCAAGCGCTGCCGCGCCTCGGCGGACAGAGGCAGTACAGGCAGCATATCGCCCACAGGATTCAAGCCAGGCGCGTTGTCATCAAACACAGGCGGCGTATCAAAGAGCGAAGCCGCCATATGCAGCGCCTCCAGCCCCAGAATGCGATAGGTCGTCAGTTTGCCGCCCGTCACACTCAGCAGGCCCTGCTCAAGCCACACCATATGATCGCGGGCCTCATCCGAGGGGCGCTTTTTGCCCGTACCGATCACAGGCCGGACACCTGAATAGGTGGACATGACATCATCCAGCGTGAGCGCCAGCGCCGGAAATTGATGCTGACAGGCCGCCATCAGATAGGCGACCTCTTCGCCAGTGATCTGTGGCTCACGATTCAAATCGGCAGTGTGATCCAGATCCGTCGTGCCAATGAGCGTCACCCCTTCCCAGGGATACACAAACACAGGCCGACGATCCCAGGGATGTGCAAAGCTGATCGCCTGCGCCACAGGGAATCGCCACGCAGGAAAAATCAGGTGACTGCCGCGCAGGGGGCGAATGCGTTTTTCGCCACCCACCTACCCGCGCAGATGATCCACCCACGCCCCTGCCGCATTGATGACCACGCGGGCTTTGATGTCCAACTGTGCGCCTGTTTCGGCATCGCACACGCGCAGCCCTGTCACGCGATCCCCGTCTTTGAGCAGCGTTTCGGCCCGCACATAATTGAGAGCTGTTCCCCCATCAGCCAGTGCCTCTTGCATGACACGCAAAACAAGACGCGCATCATCGGTCTGGGCGTCTTCAAAGGCAAAACCGCCCTCTAAGCCCTCGCGCTTAATGCGTGGAGCCAACATGCTCATTTCATCGGCGCTGTACTCGCGATGATCCCAACGCATCGCCATCAGATCATAGATGGAGAGCGCTGCTTTATAGGCCCATTTGGATGATCCGCCTTTATAGGCAGGCATCAGGAATCCGAGCGGTTTGATCAGGCCCTCGCCCGCTTGCAGCAAATTTTGGCGTTCCTTCACCGATTGATAGGTGACGCCAATTTGCCCCTGTGCCAGATAGCGTAAGCCGCCATGTACCATCTTCGAGGAACGGCTCGATGTACCCCAGGCAAAATCTTTCTGCTCGATCAACAGCGCTCGTAAACCCGCCCGTGCCGCCTCGCGCAGAATGCCCGCCCCTGTGATGCCCCCGCCGACAACGAGCACATCCCATTCGGGCGTCGTTTCAATCTTGTGCCAGACAGTGTTACGCTTCGGCCACATGGCGATCCTCCTTCGTTTGCAGCAGAATGCCAGGGTTCATCATCTGCGTGGGATCAAAATGCTGGACAATGTGCTCAAGCGTATCGATCCACAATTGCCCCTTTTCTTGCGCCAGATACGGCGCATGATCCTTGCCCACCCCATGCTGATGCGAGACAGTTCCCCCGTGACTCAGCATCGTCTCAGTCGCCGCCTGTTTCATGGCCTGCCACGCGGCCAGCATTTCATCTGGTGAAGCCATCAACGGAAAGACATAGGTGGTATAGACGCTTGATCCGGTGGCATAGACATGTGAGAGATGCGTAAACACATGGATCGGCAAATTGGCTGTCTGTGCCGCCCCGTGAATCGCACCATCAACCGCCTGCATATACGGGCCGACCTGTGACCATGTGAGCGCTGTTTCAAGCGTATCAACGCCATAACCGTTGTCCCACAGCGTATTGCGCAGATAAGCACTGCGAAAGCGATTTTTCTGCCAGCCCTTGCCCAGCATCGCCCCCACCGCAAGACCACCATAGTGAGCGACAATCTCACCAATCGCTGCTTTGGAGGCACGCACAATGCGTTTTGTTCCTGTCAGCGCGTAGATCATGAGGCATTTTTCATCTGCTGCCCCACGCCACCCAAGATAGCGCTCTAGCAGCCCCACTGCCCAATGACCGGAGAGCGTTAAATTTGTGCGCGTCTCACTGGCATTGCTCACACGAAGCATGGAATAGGGAATTGCGGCCTGGGCAATGGCACGCGCCGCCTGCTCCGCCGCTTCATAATGCGGGAAGACGAAACCCTCAAAAATATCCCTCTCAGGCAAACGTGAAACACGTACCGCTGCCTCCGTGATGATGCCAAGCCGCCCTTCCGATCCTAAAACCATCTCACGCAAATCAGGCCCGGCAGCGCTGGCAGGCACAGGCGACATGTCCAGCGGGCCGCGCGGTGTCTCGACTGTGCCCCCGGCAAATAATTGTTCGATGCGCCCATAATGCCGCGACTGCTGGCCTGATGAGCGAGTTGCGATCCAGCCGCCCAATGTGGAAAACTCGAAGGACTGCGGATAGTGACCCAGGGTGTAGCCGCGTGTGCGCAGTTTGGCCTCAATATCAGGGCCAGGGATGCCCGCCTGGAATGTGGCGAGTTGGCTCTTCTCATCGAATGACAGTAAATCGCGCAGACGGCATAGATCGACGCTTAAGGTCGGGGCATTGCTAACAGGTGTGAGATGTCCCGCAACGCTGGTTCCACCGCCATAGGGCACAATCTTTGTTCCTGTGTCGCGGCCATAACGCAGCAGATCACGCACCTCTTGATTTGTCGTGGGATAGGCAACGCCCTCCACCACACGGGGATAACGCCCTGAGTTCATCGTGACCCAATCCGGGAAGCTCTGGCCTGTGGAGTGCTGAATACGCTCAACAGCCTCTGTGCGAATGAGGGGGTGCGCAGCCAGTGATGACGCCTTGACACCTTTCGCGACATCATTGAGCGCGACTTCGGGCCAGCGGCGTCCCGGCCCCAACAGGCTTTCCAGGAAGGCCAGCGCGTCCGGTCCCAGATGGTTATGAACGTTCTGATAGCCCCATCCATTCCAGCGTTTGTGCATCTCTCTAAACTCCTCTCGCGATCCCCACATTAGCGATTCGGGTCGTTCTTCTTTATGGGCGGTATGAGGGCAATCTCTGCCATGTCTTTACTCACCATGCGCCAGTAATCGATGCTGAGGTGCATAACCTCCTGCGTCAGGATGAAGGCCGCCGCACTATCCCGCTGTTGAACGGCCTCATTCAGGGCATCGTAGTAGTCAGCAGACGCTGCACGCGCCTCGTTAGGTTGAAAATAGATCAGGGCCATGTGCTCGTAAAAATCGGCAAAGCCATTTAAAAGCAGCGGGAAGATCACATTGCCGCTGGCGGCGGTAATCGTGCGCTGAAGCATCCAATCAAAGGCAGCATAGGCAGCAGCATTGGCCTCACGGGGGGGGCGCTGTGCGAAACACATTTGGATCAGCATCGGCTGATGATCCACTGCCGCCCGTGTGTAGGTGGGGGCGATGAGAAGCCGCAGCTCCAGCAAATTCGTGATGAAGTCCGAATGGATGACGCCCTGATGTGAGATGATTCGCGTGAGCACACCGAGGCCGCCCTCATGCCAGAAATCCTGTACCAGGGTCGGTTTGCCATGCTGAACACGCAGCCACCCCTCCTGCTCTAGGTGGCGCATGGCTTCACGCAGCGTTGGCCGTGTGACGCCAAGCTGTACCGCAAGATCACGCTCTGGGGGCAGACGCATGCCAATGGAATAGGTGCCATCCAGGATACGCGCAATCAGACGATGCTCGGCGGTTTCCATCGGGCGAAGCGGAAGTGGCAGTGCCATAGCGATCTTTCAAAAGTGGTAAGAGGTCTGACCAGTTGAGGATATTATAGAGAAAACATAATTTTGTGTCAATTTGCTGGGTCGTAAAATTCTTGTTGAAATGACAAAAATAGTGTTTATCATCAAAAGTCAGATACCCCACGCCTAAAGGCGGGGGCTGGATCAGGCCCAAGCCATTCTCGAACGGCTCGGTGGAGAAGTCCCTGATATGCCCGGCTACGATGAGGCACGATGGTCACCTCTGCTGGAAATTAACTTTTAAGCCTTCACAAAATGATCATCACGAAAACAGGGCGACCATTATGTCACCCCGTTTTTTGCGTCTTAAGCCTGGGAATCGTTGGGAGTGGGTGTGCCCTTTTCGAGAATATCCAGCAGTTCACCGGGATTCTTGGTCGCATCGACACCAAACTGCGCATAGCTCACAACGCCATCCGGGTCAATGATGACCGTTGAGCGGCGCACACCTGTGCTGGTGTGTTCGACGCCTTTAAAAGAGGTGGTATGTGTGCCCCAGACGCCATAGACATCCGCAAGAGTGTGATCGGAATCAGCCAGCAGGGTAAACGGCAGATCATACTTCGTTTTAAAGGCCGCCTGCTCTTCGACTGTATCCGGACTGGAGCCCAGCACAACCACATCCACATCTTTAAAGCGTTGATAGTTATCCAAGATCGTGCAGGCCTGACGGGTGCAGCCGGGGGTATCCGCCTTTGGATAGAAGTACAGCACAACACGTTTGCCGCGCAAGTCAGACAGGCTCAGAGTCTCGCCTGTATCGGTTTGCGCTGTGAAATCGGGCGCTGTCTCGCCCACCTGTGGAAAAGCCATGACGTATCTCCTGTTCAAGAGTGAAGAAAAGAGGTGTTTTTATCGGTGCAAAACATCTATAAATCGATTGATCTGCTCTCCTGGATGTCAAAACCAACCTGTATCTTACGCCTATTCAAATTTTGGCTAACATGGCGTCGCCAAGAATAACACACCCTCTTGCCCTCTCCGCGCTTTAAACACGATATTCTAAGCGAATAAAAACATTTTCCTTGTACTGTACTCAGACTGACCCTCTATTGTGTGAGAGCACAGATGAATGTGATATCTCGTCTGTAATATCTCATGCCAATATCCGCTCGATGTTGGCTGATAGTCCGGGTCTATTTAACCTTTGTGAGTGAGAGTCCTATGATCGTTCAAACTGCGCCTCAGGGCGAACCCCACTTTGTTATCCGCCAGATTGACCATGCCCACACCGCAGGCGCGCTGGCGGTTCACTTTGGCAATCAAAAATTTGATGCCATCATTCCGCGCGATGTCATGGAACATCTTATCCGCCATCATGACCAGGGATGGGAAGCTGTCGACGCCGCGCCTCAGATGGACCCCAAAACCGGCCTTCCCTATCATCTGGGACAGACGCCGCTCTCTTCGCTGCTGACAACCAATGAAGCATCGCCTACCTACAACGAGCAGCATCACCCTTTCGCAGGTTTGATCTCCAGCATGCATACGCGCGGCTTCTACAACGGCGGCTATGGGCTGCGCGAAGGAACCTATCGCGATATTTTCCCGCCTGAGACGCACAGCAGGTTTGAAACGCTGCTGGACAGTGAAGAAGAACGTCAGGCGCGTCTGATGGCCCAACTGCGTGCTGACCCTGATACAGCGCATTGGGCAGAGGAAGCGTTTTATATGCGCAATTACAAACTGCTGCAATTCTTCGATTCACTGGCGCTGTATTTTCATCTGACACATCCGGTACAGCGCATAGAAACCAGCTTTCGCGTGCCCATGACAGCTGAAGAAGATGTGACAATCACGCTCAAGCCTGTGGGTGAGGGCCTTTACAGCTTGTCACCCTATCCGTTCAGCACCAGCGAGGTTGAGGTGAACACCGAGGGACGCTATGTGATGCCTGTGCCCGAAGGCCAGAGCGTCAACATGACCGAGCATATGTATGCCGAACCCATCGCCTCACAGAGCTACCGCATTGTGCCTGTCGAGGGCGAACAGACCTACGTCTCCATCACCTAGACACAAAAAGGGAGGCGATCCAATTGGGTCGCCTCCCTGTCATTCATCGCCAGTAAAACAGCCCCGGCAGCCATTCTACTGATTCAATTGGCTCAGGAAGAGATGCAGACAGATCATATGTCTGACCATTGATATTCAGTTGTTTCTCGCCCGTAATCACCACCAGATCGTCATAACGAGGTTCATAGTCAAAGCCCGTTCCCGGCTGGTAATACTCCGAATCGTACCAATACTGCCCTGCCTCTAAATAGCGGCGATCGACAAAACAGGTATCCATATCCTCCTCAACGCACGCGAGAGCCAGAAAACTGAACGGATCACGCCAGCTGACGGTCATAAATTGATCGGCATAAAGGGATGTCTCCGGAGACTGTTGAGCCACCGTCCCTCCCGCGTCTTTGCACGCTAACCCTTGAACAACATCGCAGATTGCCAGCTTAAAGGGGGATGTTGTCGGATCAAAAGCCAACAGAAGGCGTTCATTTGGCGAAAAAAGTCCCGAAGGCAGCCGTTCGCCCGTGATCAGATTGAGATTCAGCCATGTGTCTCCGTTTTCAATGCTGAGATAGCGGCCAAGCGGCGAGAAGGCGCGGGCCAGCGGGATCGTGTTGCCCTCAGCAGGGAGAAGTAAACGCGGCGGTAAATCAGGCGCATAGACATCCACCAGCCACAAGCCCTGTTTATCACTGTAGGCGATTTGCCGCCCATCGGGGCTCCAGGCCGCCTGTCCTGCTGTTTCAGGCGCTCCCATCAGAGGAATTGAGCGTGCAGGCGGCAGTTTAGGATCAAACTGTACCTGTATAGGATAGGTTGTTAAGTCTGTGCTGCTCCATACTGCTAACGCATCACTCGTTGAAGAAAAAAGAAAGGCCTGAGCAGGTACCTCCCGTGGAAAGTCAACACTGTAGAGCCAATAAATGCCATTGGGTGAAATCGGCATGCAGTCCTCACCTGGGCAGACTGTTGGTCGAAAGGCCAACTGATTCCAAGCTGGACTGTCGTAACCGAGTGTGAACATGGTCATCTGATCAATAAGCTCATCTGTGACCTCAATCGGAATTCGAGAATCAATTGGCAGAAGATATTGTTTTCCCCCAACCGTTGTGATCTTGAGAGGGGCATAGCGAGGATAGGGCTGTGAGGCATCCGTCACAGTAGCCTCCTCACCGCTATGCTCAGCAATAAATGACACGAAAGTATCTTCAGTCAAGAAATAGCGGTTGTAGTCGGCATCGTACAGATCTATGGTCGAATCAGGTTGCGGGAAAGTCATCCAGTTCATTGTTGGAACATACGCGCCGTCAGGCCTCCGCGCCAGGAAAAAATAGCCTTCCTCGCCTGAATACAGTTCATTCGCAAGAAAATCGCACGTTCCAAACCGATACCCTGACAGCATTCTTTCCACAATAATCGGATCATTCTGAACGAAAAGAAGCGCTGACGGGCCCGGCCCACCCACCAGATACGACTCAACGGACAGAATCCCATTCTGTCGCACCGAATCGACCAGCACAGGCCGCGCTTTGACGACGATATCCGTTCGTTCGAGAAGCCTGTCAATTGTATCCCCCGCGCCGCCGCTGCACGCCTGCACAGAAGGAGCCATCACAGCAAAGGAGAACAGGAACAAAAATGAAGGGAGCACCCATGAGAGAGAACGCATATCAAAACCCTCTTGTCTAATTCACTCAGGATAACATAGGCAGGCATCTAAAATATGCGTGTCATGGGCCTGATTTTTAGCTTTGTATTCTCATCGTGTTAGACTTGCGACAGTCTCTTTGATCTACAGAGGAATGGAGCCCAACCATGATCACGCATATCATCATGATGAAGTTTAAGCCGGAGCATATAGCCGATATAGCGGCTGTACGCGAAACCCTGATGGCTCTCCCCGCCCAGATCGACGTGATTCGTCATTATGAAGTCGGGCTGGATGTCATTCATTCAGAACGCGCCTGGGATCTGGTGATTTACTCGAAATTTGACTCGCTTGAAACGCTGGAAATTTATGACAAACATCCCGCGCATCTGGAAGCAGTGGCGTTCTTGCGTCCGCTGCGCAGCCATATTGCATCCGTCGATTACGAGGCATAAACCTCAAAACTTTGATGCATAGGGGGCAATGATGCCGTTTTACTTTTAATGAGGAGAAAAACGCGCTTTCCGGTCGTGTAAAACTGAACTCTATAGGGGCAGGGCAGGTATATGCTGCCCTTCCCCATTAATCGCGAACATCTTCAAAACGAAAACTGTAGTCGCCCACTGTAATGAGATCACCCTCACACACATAGCGCCGCTCATCGCGCAGAAGTCGGCCGTTCATGCGTGTGCCCAGCTTACTGCCTTGATCCCAGATGGCAAAACGCGCCGCTGCCTGATCCCATTCCAGCAGCACATGCCGCCACGAGATGCTGGAATGCGGAATAATGATCGAGCATTCTCGGCTGCGTCCAATGAGCGCCATAGATAGAACTCGCGCGGTTGGAAAATCGCGATGGGTTATACACACCAGCTGGGCACGCTCGATGCCATGATCTTGCGGTTGGGCGGGTAAATCCGTTTTCAGCGCCTCAACAAGCGCTTGATAAAAGGCGTCAATCGTCTCATAACGATCACGCGGATCTTTCTTGAGGGCTCTGAGCAGAACGGCGTCAACAGTTGGCTTGATCCCCAGGCGAAACTGCGAGGGCGGCGGCGGACGCTTGATAATATGCTGCTCCTCGATCTCATCCAGCACAGTGCGATCTGGCACGCTCTCCGTATCAGACAGGGGACCTATCTCTTCGCGGGGCACAATGGGTGTCTTGACAGGATAAAACGGCACGTTCCCGCCCGTCATCACTTCGTAGATGGTGATCGCAAACGAATAGACATCTGTCTGAGCGGTCAGAGCATCCTGGGCGATTTGTTCAGGCGGTGTGTATTTGGGAGCGCCGCGTTTGGTATTGTGGGCCTCGCCGATCCGCTGGCAAATCCCAAAATCGGAGAGATAGTATTTGCGCTGCGGGCGACCAGCCGAAGGCGAAGGCAGCAGCGTCTCAAAGAGAATATTATCAGGCTTCAGATCACAGTGGCAGTAACCCCGCGTGTGCAAATAGCTCAGCGCGGACGCAATATCGCGTACCATATGCATGATGTCATCGCTGTGCATATCCCAGACGGACTGTTTCTGTCCAGGAATCTCGCTCAGGATATGACGGAGGCTACCACCAGGGATATATTGGAGCAGCATGCCGGTCGGATTCTGAAACACATGATGGCAGGCCACAATATTCGGGTGTTGGAGAGAACGATGCACATCAATCTCATGGGCAAACTGTTCCAGCAGGCTGGCATAGGGCATGTGATCGGGGCGCATGATTTTCGCCGCAAATTCATTTCCACTGTGCCGATGCCGCACATGCAAAATTTCGCCCATGCCGCCCCATCCCAGGCGATTGAGTACATCATACGTGTCCCAGAGAGATGTTCCGCGCATCATAGAGATTCTATCCGAAAGCGCATCATCGTTTCACCCAATTGAATTTGATCGCCATCTTGCAGCCTCTGTCTTCGATTCACAGCCTATCCATGATGAACGTGAGATTTTTCTTTTCAGGCGTCAATTCGATCCAGGCAAAGCCTGTCCTTTACTGTGACGGAGTCAGGGCGTCGAGGGAGATTTGTTGAATCCAGCCTTCGCGTCCATCGGGCAGACGAACATTCCACCACAGCGCCCCATTGACCGAAACAGGCGCGGACGCAATCAGAATCGCAGGTGTTTCACTCTCCACAATGTGAATGATCGTGGGCACATCGGGTGTCAGGCGCATGGGCAAGCAGCCAATCGTGTTATCGCTGATGCGCAAATTTTGATCGAGCAGCCAGTTTGATGGCGCTTCGACCTGCGTCACACTGGTGGGGGGAGACAGCACAAAGGCCGCGCCCTGCTCCTCAGGCGAGAGATTGCGGGCGGGAACCAAATCTTCACTTTTGATCCAGCCAGAACCGGTGCTGCCATCATTAGGTTTAACGGAGTAGTAGATCTGATTGATACCCTGAGTGGCTGCTGTGTAGGAGGGCGGCCCCTCGCGCAAAATTGATACAACTGTCTGGGCAGGCAGAGTATAGGCTGTATTCGCCCCAACAGAGGCAAACACAGGCGCTTCTCGTACCGTTACAAGGCAGATGCCGCCAGGATAGGGTTCGATCAAGGGGGCAAACAACACCGTGATCGTCGTCCTGATATTGGTAGGCATAGGCGTATCAGAGACGACAATGAGCGGTGTCACAGGAAGCATCAATGAGGACGGTGTCACAGATATGATGAGCAGTGATGCGATGTGTGTCGCGTGGATCGTTGGCATAACAGCAATGCGCGTGCGGCTGGCTTCATTGATTGGTGGTGGGGTTACAGAAGCACTCAGCATTTCGGCCAATCTCGTCGCCGTAAGCGGTATGTACTGCGTCCCAAACTCTATGAAGGCTGTTGATGACGCCCACATATTATTTGTCGCTTGCAGAGCCGTTTGAGTGCTGTTGGGCGTTGCAGAGGCTTTGCGCGTGGCTTCGATGGTCACCTCTTGTGTAACAACTGCGGCCACTTTTGCCTCCTGCGTGATGACGACAGCAATATCTATGGTAGTCGTCGCGATGGGGGGTGGCATCTGCTGCGAGATAATAATGAGCATTAGACCCGCAATGAACATCAACGGAACCAGCGGCATGAGTGTCCTGGCCAGCGAGTGAGGAGGATCATCCTCGGAATACCGGAAAGGAATCGTATCGTCGATGAAGCCGCTTGCCGCCAGTCCCAACATACGACTGCCGATCAGGATACTGCTCCGTATCGCCATCCAGCGTGGCAGGCATCAGCGGCACGAGGGGCGTTTCGCGCGGCCCCACATGAACCACCAGAGCCGTGATGTTGTCTTTGCCGCCCAATTGATTGGCCGCCCTTACCAATTGATGCGCAATCTGCTCAGAGGAGACATGCTGTAAGGCGAGTGTCAAAATCTGTTCGGAGGCAAGATGACGCGTTAGACCATCGCTGCATATGAGGATCGTATCGGTGGCTTCAAGTGTACCTTCAGCAAATTCTGGGGTCGTCTCCGGCAGACCGCCCACGCTGCGCGAGAGCACATTGCGGCGTGGATGATTGACGGCCTGCTCCTGCCGCATGAGATTCTGCCGCACCTTCTCAGCCACTTCCGTGTGATCTTTGCTCACCTGGCGAATTTTTTGCAGGCGGCGGCTGATCACATACAAACGGCTGTCACCAACCCAGCCTACATATAAAATGCCATCGGGACGCAGCACAGCTACGACCAATGTTGTAGCCATATGGCCTGCAACTTCGAGTTCATCCGCTTTGCTGTAGATTTCCCCATTGGTAAAGTGGATGGCATCGCGCAGCAAATCGGCGGGTGACACAAGGGGATTTTTCAGACTCAACGTTTTGTAGGCATCAATCACGCGATGAACGGCTATTTTACTGGCAACATCCCCGTGATACTCACCCCCAACCCCATCGGCCACAACAAAAATCCAGCCTATGGCCTGGCCCTGTGCATCAAGAAGCTGCTCATACCCATAGGCATCCTCATTGCGGGGGCGCACACGGCCTTGATCGGAAATGACCCCAAGATCGATTGTCTGAACCGGAATGCCGCTCGTCATAAACGCATTTGCCCTATGGGTTAGTCTTTAAGCATCATGAGGACGAAGATCGAACGGCCCATGCCAATCTCATCTCCGTTTTGCAGGCGGTGACGCCCGTCGATCTTCATGCGGTTGACCTTTGTTCCATTGCGCGAATTCATATCAGCAATCGAGAAGGTCGGTTCCCCTCAACAGGGTCACCCAGACGATGCTCGTATGATACTCCGATACAAGATCATCTGTCGCCAGGAGAATGTTACCGACTCCCCGCCCAATGGTCACCGTGTTGCGCACATGGTGCGCATAACTACGTCGTTCCAGTGGACGCTTGACAATGAGCAGGCCCATTTTTCTTACAAATTCATATCATCGTTTTTATTTCAAAATATGCAGCCAATCCGGTGTATCCCCCCACTCATAGAAGGGGATGAACGGCAGTGGCGGCTTGATTTTCTTCGCCAGAGTCCCCAGACCAAACAGATCCTGCCTGAACCAATCTTTCTCCCACATCTCCAGTGTTTGCGGGGGCATGATGGGACGTGTGGGCATGGCCTCGTCCAGAGCCTGCGAAATCCACTCATAGGCAGGGCGTGTGGGCAGCGAGTAGAGAAAGGCCACTGTATCGAGCGTGTAAGCAGCTTGTTCGGGCGCTGCCAGCGTGCGCGGCAAAAGAGCAAGCACAGTTTCAGGCGTGAAATCACGATCAACAACCGCCATTGGCTGCTGTAAAAAGTCGGCCAGCCTCAGCGGTTGAGGCATCCAGGCCGTGGAATCGTAAACTCGCAGGCCGGGAGTGGCCGTCATCACGCGATGGGTCAGCGCGGCAAATGTCTCAAGCGGCGGCTTGATCGACGACATCGCCATCTCATCCCAGGCAGGCATCATGCGATCATAGGGGGCCGCAAATGGCGTGCGCGTGCCTCCCTGGCCTGGAGCCAGCGCCTGGGGCATGGTATAGCCTCCCATCATATCGAGGGTTGGAGCAGGCAGGTTATAGCTGGATTGCAACCACAGCGGCAGATTGGCTAGACCATTGACCGTCTGATCAAACGGTTGACGTGATTCTTGTGTCATCGTCGTCACGGGACTGAACGTGCGTACACCCTGTGGCAGCGTGCGTGATTTGACTGCATCGGCGCTGAGATGGTCATTCATGCGGATGGCGGTCATGGCATCCCGCAAAATCGTTAGGCCTTCCGCATACACAGGCATTTCATTTTGCACGATGGGCACATTCTGGCGCGTCCAGCCATCATAAACGTTTCCGAGCGCATCAGGGCCTTGCAGATCACGCTGGATATAGCGCCCCAACTCTGCCTCGTAAGCGCGTCCCTCGAAGAAATAGACCCCGGACGCTGCATCCCAGACCATGCCTTTCGGGTCTGATTGAAGACGCACATTGTCCGGCACCGTCCGCATGCCGCCAAGTGCACATGGGTTGAAATCGTCCCCATTTGAGGGCGGCTGAAGCGTCAGCACACGACCAAGCGGATCGAACAACCACAGGTCTTTGCGCGTATTATCGCCGTCCTGATACGTTTGATAGATGCGTTCGCGCCCATCTGTGATGAGCCATGTCACCGTGCCTGAGACATCAAGGGCGGCAAACGCAGGCTGATTGGCGCTTTGCATGTAATACATTTGCTGCTGATCGTTCTTCACGCTCAGAATGCGGCTCGTGCCGCCCTGGTAGCTCAATGTCGTTGTACCCGTATCATCGGTGATATTCGTCACACGATCATAGGCATCGTAGGCATAGAAGGTGGTAAATTCACCGCGCTCAACTTCAATGAGACGATTGGCTCCGTCATATTCAAGCTGCACACAGGTCTGCGCCGGTTCAACGAGATCGACATGACTCAGATTGCCCTGCGCATCATAGGCGTAGGTGAATTCATAGCGTTCTTCCGTCTGGGTGGTCTGCGCACGCAGCAGCGGCAGGGCAATCACACCAAGCAGCAAAGCCGCCAGCAGAATGCGTCCGCGCCGACGCCGCAGCAGCAAAAGCGGCAGAAGCCACACAGCAGCAGCAGCCACTTGCAGCGGGCGAATGATAATGACAGACTGTGATGCCAACTGACTGTTATCCTGATAGGTCAGGGTTTTGATGACGCGCGTTCCATCAGCATATTGAAGCTGTTCGCCCGTGCGCAGCCCCGCCGTGTTATAGGTAATCGTCTGGGTATAGAGTACCTGCAAGCCCACCGAATCGGTCACGCGCATGGTGAGGGGCCGCTCATCATTGTCATAGCCCTGCACAACGATGTAGCCTTCGCTGCGCCCCGGCAAAGATGTTATATCGTGGCGCTGGACAAGCCCTGTGGGTGTGATTTCGTAAAACAGAGTGAAATAGCCTGCGCCATCAAACTGCTGCGATTGAGTCTCTTTCTTGCGATTGGTGGTGCTGGTGATGACCGTCGGTTCAGCACTGTTCCAATAGAGGTTGATGCCCGGTTCATGCTCATCGTAGATGTATTCCAGCTGGATGAGATTGTCACCGTTATAGTTGAGGCCGCTTAAGAAGCCGCGTGCATCAACAGCATATTCCAGCCGATTTCCCGCGTCATCCTGGAGGCTGTAGAGACTGTCGTTGCTGTAAAGCAGGCTAAAGGTCTGACCGCCGCTGGTATAGCCGATCACACGGCCTGTATTGTCATACACAAAGGCCAGATCGCCTGCCTGTGACGGTTGAGTCAACGTGTGATAGGAAAAATCATAGGTTGCGCCATCGGTATCCAGGCTTTCGAGCAAATCGAGCATATTGTAAGAAAAACGCTGGGCACCAATCGCGGTTAAGCGGCCTGATTGATCATATTCATACGGCACATTGGTCGTCCCTGACGCACTTAGGAAGGTCCGCTGTACGAGACGATCCAGCGTATCGTAGCCGTAACTTTCAAGCAGACCGCTGCCGTCCGTGAGATCGGTTTGGGCAGCACAGGCTGCGTAATCACCTGAAAAATCGATGCGCGTGCGACAAATACCGAGCAGATTATCACGCGTATCATAGCCAAAGAGCAGTTTTACGCCCGTCGCGGTGGTCAGGCTGATGAGGCGCTGTGCAGCATCATAGGCGTAGCTGTATGTGCGTCCGCTGGCCGTTTGATAGGTAATCAAATTATCCGCATCGTCATAGGCAAAGGTACGCGCATTGCCATCCTGATCCATCACGCGAATCGGGCGTTCATCAGCATCATAGTCAAACTGTAAGTTCGTTGTCCACGATGGCACCTCAGCATCACTGCACTCTTCCCATGTCGCATAGGTCACATCTGAGCAGACTTCACCCACGATCTCGACCAGCAGGCCATCTCCATTGAAGATATAACGCGTGCGCTGACCATATGCCAGCAGCGTGATCGTAGGCGGCGTGCCGGAGCGGGCATTGCCAGGAGACAAAACATAACGGCGCTGCCCCCATCCGGGACGCTCCACATCGAGTGTCACTTCGCTAAGAGCACCAGGGGTATAAGTGTAGGTTGTGGTTGTCTCGTTCACCGTTTCACTGATGGCGCGATACAGGGCGTCATAGCGCGTGATCGTTTCCAGCCCGAAGGGATTATTCAGAGTCACCTCTGGCGAACCTGCCTGCCATGCCAGATTCCACGTCGCACTCCCTGCCGATACCTGCTGTAAACGAGCCATCGCATCGTAGTCAAAGCGCACACCATCCACCTGTATCAACTGACCCGATGACGCAAACACAAGTCTCTCGGACCACTCGGTATCGGCCTGTGCTTCACTGACCGTCCATGTATTGAGCGAGTCGCGTGTCACTGTCAGCTGCTGCGATGCTGTCTCACCTGCTCGCACATCGAACAGCCAATCCGTCATGCGACCATCGCTGTCATAGTGAATTTCATGACTGCGATAGGTATCACGCTGGCTGTCGGGCACAACCACGAGCGGATCATCTATGCGCCACAACAGTCCCGTGCCATCAAACCGATAACGCGTGACATTATTGAGAGGATTGGTATAAATCAGACTGTTAGTGCTGTCATCCCACTGGTAGCGATGCTGATTCCCGGTGGGGTCAATCACGGTTGTAGGACGGGCGGGATTGGTGGGGTCTTCATACAGGAAGGTTGTGGCATTGCCCACCGGCGAGACCACTGTTGTAAGCTGGCCTGTGGGTGTATAGGCAAAACTGAGCGCGTCGGCAGTGCGGGCATTCAACTGGCTGACAACCTGATCCGTCTCGTTGTAGTTATAGAGCGTGCCACGTCCGAGGCCGTCCATCATTTTGGTGAGGCGATTGGCATCGTTATAAGAGAAGACAAACGATTGTTCGGGCTGATCAAGCACCGTGACTGCTGTGAGCCGTCCCAGGGCATCGTAGCTGTAGCTGTGCGTGACACCAGCCTCATCAAACCACTCCACAAGATCCCCGGCGGCGTTGTAACGCATCAGCCAGGAGAAGGCTTGTCCCGCCGTGTCGGTCATCTGGATTTCAACGACCCACAGTTTGCTCACGTTATCCGCAAAATAGGTGAAACTGCGAGTACCAAATTCGTCGCGGTACTCCACCACACGGCCATGCATATCCGTCATGACCGCAACTTGAACGTCTCGACTGCTGCATGTGAGAGTCGGCGAATCAGACTCCCCATAAATTGTCAGCAGGAGGCCGCTTTCGCGAGGGCAGTAGAGGGTGGGATAGCTCGTGTCCGCCCCATCAACCAGACGCAGAGGCCGCCCCAGGAAATCATAGCTGAATTCGAGGCTCGGCTTATTCTCCGATTCAACGGTAAAGCGGCTGTTGAGATCGATAGCCGCCTGTGTGAGGACAACATTTTGCGGCAGAGCGCCGCCTGCCCAACTCCATGCGACCTCTTGCAGCGTCACGGTACGCCCATCGACACTGCTGTCGAGGCCGCGTAAACGTGTACTCACCCCTTGATCGTAGAAGAGCTCCCAGCGTTCTGTGCCGCGCTCCAACCCGATCAACTGCCAGCGGCTGTCAAAGCGGAACGAGTTGACATTGACGGTGGCGATCCCACTGAGCTTTTCGTAATGTGTGATGCGCAGGCCATAATCGCGTCCACTGTCAGACGTATCATAGGTGTAATACGAGAGACGCTGTGTCTCATCGAAGGTCACGCGCAAACGGTCTAAGGCATCGTAGATATAAATCTGCTGTGTGCCTGCCGGATCGGTCACCTCGGTGCGTGTGCCATTGATCGTCACCGTGCCGCCTTCAGGGACAAGACCTGTCACATCAATCGTATCCTGCGGACGATAGGTATAAGTCGTTTTGAGAGGACGGCTGCCGCCTTCATCCACGACCCAGTTGGCCTTTTCCGTCAGGCGTCCGAGCAAATCATAGGCGTAGGTCTCACGACGCAGCGCTCCGGTGTCATCTTGCAAGCGCGATTCAAGTAGACGGCCCATTGTATCGTAGCGGCGTACCGTGGCAGACCCGATAGGATCGGTGAGAATCATGTCCCGCACCATCACGCCATCGTCATCCGGTGCGGGCAAGTTGTAAGCCATCGTATACACGCCCATTTGCGAATCGGTGATCCCGACGAGCTGACCCAGGGCATCCCATGTATAGTCGATGGTATAGGCCGTATCGGCATTTTCTTCGGCGTGTCGTTCGACACTTCTGGTTAGCAAGCCAAGCGTGTTATAGGCGTATTCCCAGACAACACCATCGTTCTCACGCTCCACACTTTGCAAGACAACCGGCTCAGACACACTCCACAGATAGTTATAAATTGCCCCGGTGCGATCTGTCATGCGCGTGACCAGGCGGCGATCATCGTATTCATAGCTGATAGAGGAACCATCGGTAAACGCGATGGAGGCAGGCAGAAAATCTTCGGGCCGTACGCGGGGATCACGCGGATCAACACCCTGCACAAAGCTCACGCGCAGTTCGGGCAGCCCCTGGAAATCGCACGAGATACAGTAGAGTTTGCCTGTGGGCGTGTAGTTGAAGTCATACGAGAGGCGTCCATTGCCAACGCGCCCGCCCTCACCACGCGTATTCGCCTGCATGAGCAGACCATTTTCCCATGTATAGACCTGCGGCGTGGCTTCGTATTCGTTTGTCTCCGCCAACGGGCTGGTCTCACCCACCAGGACATACGTTGTTTTGTTCATGCCCTGCCAGCTTGTATCCTGGCGGCTTCGGCGCAGCGAATCGGGCAGGCGCGTATAGACATACGTGCGTGTATTGCCTAATTCGTCGGAAACAGTGGCCTGACGCTCTCCTTCAATGTCTTGATAGGTCAGCGTGCGCCAGATCAAAGACTCAGTGCTGTTGGCGAGAGTGACACTGGCAATATCGCCGCCTTCACTGTAGCCATAGTTCGTATCGGGAGCCAGAGGCGCATAGGGGTCGGTTTGCGTGATGAGTCGCCCAATGTCATCGTAGCGATACTGCGCTAATTGTCCATCGCTGTACAGCACTTCAACCAGACGCCCTGCCTCATAGACATACAGCGTCTCAAAGCAGTTCTCTTTTGGGTCACATCCCGCCAGAGATGCCGGTTCACCCAGGCTCACATCGCGCAGCACACTGCGCACAATTTGATGATCGACATTGTAATAGAGTTCGATGCGGCGCAGCGGGGCATCGTCTCCGCTCGTGTCCGTGATGAAAATAGGGGTATTCGCGCCCAGACTGCCCGCCCCATTGAGGGTGTTACGCGGATAGGCAATCTCGATCATGCGCCCCATGAGAGGATAGCCATAACGCAGGATTCGCCCTGCCCGATCAAACTGATAGATCAGGCCATCGTCCTGGCGCAGTTCCCAGGGTGAGCGCACACTGGCCCGCGTGATGACCCACCCCGGCATGGTAATCGCCCGATACTCTTCAGGTGATCCTATAGGTGGGAGGGTGCCATCATCGTAAAGCACGAACGGGTGCTGTGATCCTGTGGGACTGATGAAGGTGAGCAGGCCGCGCGGTGCATAACGCACATCGAGTGACACGCGATAAGTTTCACCGACGGTTACAGGGCGTGAGCTTGTCGTCGCATCATAAACCACGTCGTAATCGAGCAAATAGGAGGTTGTCCACCCCTGCCCGAACGGGCCCGTCCAGCGCGTGCCCCGGCTATTATAGCTGCGCGGCACGGCCAGATCGACCCATGCACCATGCGCAAATATATCTGTCATCGCCACCCACAAATTGCCGTTGGCAGGGTTCGGCGTGCCATTGGGCGCACAGTTGGCCTGATGCATAATATTGGTGACGGGATAACATTCTCCGCCCAGATTGTTGAGCGAACGTGCTGCGAAACCCTCTTGATCGGGCAGCGCCGTGCCATCAAAGATCGGATCGCCTGCCGGAGTGATAATTTCGAGATAGCTGTCTTCCGCTGGCAGCAGCAGACGTTCTTCGCCCGCAACATCCTCTTGCGGCTTATAGATGATGTGAATGACATCACCCAACGCCTCAAACAACTCTACCCCCACGCCTGGACGTGTGGTTTTGCCGCGTGGGGCATCGAGGAATTCGAGATCAATCACATCATTCGCCAGACGGAACGCGCGCATGTTGTACCAATCCAGCATCACCTGTGTCTCTTGATCAACCAGCGTGGCACTCAGGAGACCTGGGTAGTTCTCGCCCGGCGGCTGACTGATGAAATTGAGTTCCGTCGATTGCAAACTCAATTCGCGTTCTCCCACCAGCAGTAGGTTCCAGGTGCCGCCCAACAGCGAGACCTCAGAGCCTTCGCGCACGCTGGACCAGCTCATATTGACCTTGTGGGGCACGACTTCGTTATTGCGATCCAGCGCATTGATCTGGAGGGCAAAGGTC
>Ga0105049_10003239_pt1 | contig 19261 bp, 16 predicted proteins | sample MAT06_FD_78087 | JGI IMG/M metagenome (GOLD analysis project Ga0105049, IMG submission 78087) | Freshwater microbial communities from Lake Fryxell liftoff mats and glacier meltwater in Antarctica - MAT-06 | ecosystem: Environmental > Aquatic > Freshwater > Ice > Liftoff microbial mat | place...
CGCACCCGCGGCGCCCCCGTCCAGATCGACAAGGAAGGCCTCGAAAAGGGCACTTACCAGCACCCCGAGTTCTACGGCCAGCCCCAAGAGCGAGGCATGAACTACCGCCCTGAGCTTCGCAGGCGTGCCGCTGTCGAAGCTGCGTCCGGGGCGTCACGCCGCTGATCTTCCCAGCATGGTGCCACCAGCCGCTTCGCGCACGCGTAGCGAGCACACGATCCGATCCCAGAGCGGCCCTCATCTGCGCCCATCCACTCAGCCTGATCAGGCGACGATCATCTGCACGTCGTAGCGTCGTATCGCGGCATCGGCAGTGACGATCGTCAGACGTTCTGCCCGCGCCTGCGCGACCTGGATTCGGTCAAACGGGTCGGCGTGCAGCGGCGGCAAAGCCCGCACGGCCCAGGCGTACGTCGCGGTGATGTCTAGTTTCCTGATCTCCATCCGGTCCACCGCCCGCAAAAAATCGCCCGAAACCCTTAAGCGGCCCAGCCCGGCTTTGAATGAGATCTCAAAGATCGCCGCCGCGCTGAAAAAGATGTCGGTGGGGGATCTGTAATCGCCTGCCGCGTGGGGCGAGCCAGCCAACGCGGCTCAGCCATCGACCAGAGCAAGACGTGTGTATCCAGCAGCAGCCGCATCAGACGCGGCGTCCGTTGAAGGCGTCGGTGATCGTCTTGGGCAACCGCGCGTCGAAGTTCTTCTCGATCTTGATCCGGCCCTTCAAAAGGCCCAGCGTGCGCCGCCCTTTCCGCGCAGAGATCGGCACCAGTTTGGCGATCGGCTTGCCCGCGCGGGCGATCACCACATCCTCGCCGTTGGCGACGCGAGCGAGCAACTCCGAAAAGTGCGTCTTGGCGGCGTGGATGCTGGTGTAGTCCATTGGACCAAGTCAAACGGACCAGTGCTCGCTAGACCATGATCTCGCGAGCCTTGCCGACCTCACCCCACCGCCTCATCCAGCGCCGCGCCGTTGCTGGCGATCACCTTCGCGTACCAGTACGCCGAGTCCTTGAGCGTGCGGTTCTGGGTGGCGTAGTCGATGTGGACGAGGCCGAAGCGTTCTTTGTAGCCGTGCTGCCATTCGAAGTTGTCCAGGAACGACCAGTGGAAGTACCCGCGGCAATCGCAGCCGTCGGCGACCGCGCGGCCAAGGGCCCGCAGGTAGCGGCGCGTGTAGTCGATGCGCTGCGGGTCGCGGATCCGCCCGTCGAGGTCGATCCAGTCGAGGTTGGTGAGCCCGTTCTCGGTGATGTAGATCGGCAGCTTGTACCGCTCGTGCAACAGCTTGGGGCCCCAATAAAGCGCCTCGGGCTCGATGTACCAGCGCAGCGCGTTCTGCGCGTGCCCCGCAGGGAACGGCACTTGCTCCGGGCGACCGTCGGGCCCGGCCCGGAAGCGTTCGGCGTCGTAAATGTTGAGCCCGTAAAAGTCGATCGGCTGCGCGATCGCCGCCATGTCGCCCGGCTGCGGCTTGGGCGCATCGTGGCCGTACAGCCGCAGGCCGTCTTCTGGATACCGCCCGAACACGACTGGGTCGGCCAGCCACGTGTTGTTCCAGAAGTCCTTGTGCGGCACCGCATACGTCTGTTCACGCGTCGCGGCGATGTCGGCGGCGCTGTTCGTCTCCGGCACCTTCACACGGCCAATGGGGGCCCAGCCGACGGTGGGGGGGGTCTTGGCCCGAGCGCGGATGACCTGCACCGACCGGCCGTGGGCCAGCAGCGAGTGGTGCGCGGCCAGCAACCGCTCCGCGTGGCCGCGGCGGGCGTTGGAGGTCTGGAGGCCCTCGTTCTCGCCCGGGCCCAGGAAAATGTGCGGCTCGTTGAGCGTGATCCAGTGCCGAACGCGGTCGGAGAGTTTGTCGACGACCAGGGCGGTGTAATCGCCGAACCATCCGACAATCTCGCGATTGAGCCACGAGCCGCGCTGCGCGGCCCACAGCGGCATGTCCCAGTGAAACAGCGTCAGCCACGGCTGGATGTTGGCGGCTAGGAGCGCGTCGACGAGCCGGTCGTAGAACGCCAGGCCCTTGTCGTTCCGCTCGCCCGGCCCAAACGGTACCACGCGTGGCCACGAAACGCTGAAGCGGTACGCCCGCAGCCCTACCTGCTTCATCAGCCCCACGTCCTCCGCGTAGCGGTGGTAGTGATCAGGCCCGACGTCGCCGGTGTGGTTCTGGAAAACGTTTTGTGGTGTGAAGACTTGGCCAGGGATGTTCCCGGTAAAGCCCATCGGCGGCGCGTCGTGACAAAAGGCGTCCCAAACCGATGGACCTTTGCCGTCGTCCTCGTGGCCGCCTTCGATCTGATAGGCGGACGTGGCCGCGCCCCAGAGGAAGTCTGCGGGGAAGCGAGTTGTCGATGTTTCAGGCATGAAAGCGTTCTCATCTGGCGGCGAAGCGAAGCGGCTTGGCGGGTGTTTGCACGCGGCCCAAGCGTACACCCGCTGCCGACACGGGCAGGTTGGCTCGCCCGCGTAACTGACAGTTTGCCCACATTCACTCGCGCCGAGGCCCCGTCACCACCGCAATCCGCTCACCACTCGCCCGCCACTCGACTAGGCGATCGGTGTGATTACCATGAGCCCTACGGCATCTCGCCCGTGGCCGAGCCCGATCAGGGCCCGGCGAGCGGCCAACGAGATCCCGGCGAGTTGCCAGCTCTGGCGGCTGGATCGGTCGGCGGTCGTCAGCGCGGTGTTGGAAAATCGTGGCCAGTTCGGCCATGCTGGGTTTGGCGGCGGCGAGCCAGCAGGGGCCGTCGCTAGGGAGTAGTCGATGAGTGCTCAGACGATCGCCAAGCCCCAAATCCTCCAAGCCGCCCGAACAAGCGGCAGACAACCAGGCTTCACGCTGATTGAGTTGCTAGTGGTCATCGCGATCATCGCCCTGCTCGTCAGCTTGCTGCTGCCAGCCTTGGGTCAAGCTCGTAATGCGGCAAGAACACTGGTGTGCTCGAACAATCTTCGCTCGATCGCACAATCCCACGCGCTGTACTCCAATGACAACCGCGAATGGATCGCGGGAAGCGCTTCTACCAGCGGTTTCTCCACGCTCCCTCAGAGCACCAACATCGCCAACGGTTACTTGAAGTCGACTGGCAGTACATTCAATGGCATCTCGGTCCAGAACTGGGATTGGATCGGCCCACTGGCTTCGTTGATGGGTAATGGCGGCCCCGCCGATGGCATCGCGACTAATCAGCTCAACAATCTCATCCGCGGCGAGCGGTACGATTGGTACCGCTCACGACTTGGTTGGATGGATTGCCCTTCGAACCAGGTTCAAGCGACTATCGCCAGTGGTCTAGGCGGCGGGACAAATCTCGGGCCAGGGCTGCAACTGGCGTATCAGATGAGCTGGAACTTCACTGGGGTGCAGGCGGCGGTTCCGTTTGGAAACGCCGTCTCGATTCAGGATCGGAAGAACTACCGCCCGCAACTGTCCAAGATCGGTTCGCCAAGCGAGAAGATCAACGCGTTCGAGGGCCACCGGTTCGCGACGCCGACGAGTAACGATGGCCCGACGATCAGCATGTTGATCGCCGAGGGTGGCGGCGGCGCTTTCGCGGGCGTGGGCGCTTGGTGGGCCGAGAGTAAAGAGTTCAACCGGGCGGTCGCTCCTGGCGAGGACCTGTCGAGCGCGTTCTCGAGGAACCCCGGCGTTCTCAAGGATCCCCGGCGGTGGGCGTTCCGGCATGGCACTCGGGCGTCGGCGGTCGACCCCAGCGGCAAGCAGGTACTCGGTAACGTCGGGTTCTGGGACGGCCATGTCGAACTGATGAACGACGAGCAGGTGACCGACCCGGACATGTGGTTTCCGACGGGCACTTCGTGGAGTTCACCGCTGCAGACGTGGAACGCCACCAGGCGACTGTTCCCGAAAAAGACTTTGGGTATGACCTCGACCAGGCCCTACCGGGTTCCATGAATCGCAGATAAGGGAGTTTGACCGATGCCCGATGCACCATCGACCATGGGTTCACTGGTCGAAGAAGACGAGTCGGCAGGATCGGCTGCTCGTTCCAGCGGATCGGGCCGCTCAGGCATGTCGCGATGGAGCACGCCGCACCTCAAGCTGATCGCCGCCATTGCCATGTTCCTCGTGGCCGCGATCGTTTTGGGCGTGCAGATCTTCGGCGGCGAGCAGAGCGCGGCCGCGGAGACCGGCGCGCGCACAGTGATAGACGCGGACACCGGCGAGGTCATCCAGCGGTTCAAGTTTCCTTCAGGCAAACCGGCACCCTGGATTAATCCACGGTCGGGGAAGGCTACCCTCCACGAGGCCGAAACCTGCTTCTGGACTCGTGACGGCAAAGCCAAGTCAACTCCCACATACGTGCTTCTGAACCAGTCGATAGGTAAAGCCGGTCAGACGATATGTCCTGATTGTGGCCGGCCTGTCGTTTGGCTCAATCCACCGCCGCCCGGCAAGTTGCTTGATGAAGCATACGAGCGAGAGAAGGCCGGCAATTAGCCCACATCGCATGCCTGGTTTCCGCAAACCTTTACTCATCCCAGGCTCGCTCCGCGAACTCATGCCCTGGCATGCCACAGGCATGCCACGACCCACAGGCACGCCACCGAACGACACACCACCGCCCGCTGGTTTGCCCGAGCTCGTACGGATTCTCTTTGAATCTCGCTGTCTGAAGTAGTTTGATCGCGGGCTCCCGCCCGGGGCTCCGACGTGTCTCCGAGTCTCGGGCTTCAGTCGGGGGTCTGCGGCGATTTGGGTACCCCCCGGATGGACTCTTTTCCCCTTCCCCAGCGCGCGAGGTTTCAAGAGAATCCGCATCACTCCGGCTACCCTCGCCGCATGGCGAAAACCCTCGACGGCGTGTACTCCTGGCTGGCCCAGCACGAGCAGGACGGCGTGGCGCGGCTGGTCGATTGGCTCAAAATCCCCAGCATCTCCACCGACCCCGCGTATAAGGACCGCGTGCAGAACGCCGCCGAGTGGGCCGCGGCGGATCTGAAGTCTTCGGGGCTCTCGGTTCAGGTGTTGCCGACGGGCACGCCGGTCGGCAGCGGGCATCCGATCGTGCTGGCGGAGTCGCCGGGGGGCAAGGATTATCGCGGGTCGCACGTGCTGTTTTATGGGCATTACGACGTTCAGCCGGTGGACCCGGTGGATCTGTGGGAGAGCCCGCCGTTTGAGCCGGTGGTGCGCGATGCGCGCAAGGGCGAGCCCGGCGGGCGGCGGATCGTGGCCCGCGGCGCCGTTGACGACAAGGGCCAGGTGGCCACGTTCCTCGAAGCCCTGCGGGCGTGGAAGGAAGTCACGGGCGAAGTCGCCGGCGGCGTGAAGTTCACCGTCTTGCTCGAGGGCGAGGAAGAGTCGGGCTCGGTAAACCTGGAGCCGTTTGTGAAGGCCCATGCGGCCGACCTCAAGAAGTGCGACGTCTGCCTCATCAGCGACACGGGCATGCTGGGCCGCGGCAAGCCCGCCATCACCTACGGCGTGCGCGGGCTGGCCTACACGCAGATCACGCTCCACGCCGCCGATCAGGACCTCCACAGCGGCCTCTGGGGCGGGCGCTGCCCCAACCCGATCAACGAGCTGTCAAAGGTGCTGGCGCAGCTATGGGACAAGAAGCGCCGCGTGACGATCCCGGGCTTCTACGACGACGTATTGCCGCTGTCGAAGGCGGAGCGGGCAGAGTGGAAGAAGCTCAAGGTCTCGGCGGCGTCGCAGCTCAAGACGATCGGGCTGGGCAAGGCCGCGGATATCGGCGAAGACGGCTACGACACAGTCGAGCGCGGCTGGGGCCGACCGACGGCGGAGATCAACGGCATCTGGGGCGGCTACACCGGGCAAGGGGCCAAAACGGTAATCCCCGCGCACGCCTCGGCCAAGGTCAGCTTCCGATTGGTAGCGAACCAAGACCCGGCCAAGGTGACCAAGGCGTTCTTCAAGTGGTGCAAGGACCACACGCCGCCCGGGTGCCGATGGGAGCTGAGCGACCATCACGGCGGGTTCGGCGTGACCTGTCCGGTGGAGTCGCCACATCTTCAGGCGGCGTCGCGAGCGATCAAGCGGGCGGGCGGCAAGGCCCCGGCGCTCATCAAAAGCGGCGGGTCGATCCCCGTCGCCAGCATGCTCAAGAGCCGGCTGGGCATCGACACCATCTTCATGGGTTTCGGGCTCGATGACGACCGTGTTCACTCGCCCAACGAGAAGTTCGAGCTGGATTGCTACCGGCTCGGGGCGCGGTGCCACGCGGCATTCATCGATGAGCTCCGCGGCCGGTGAGCCGGGTCGGCGTTAGGCGGCTTTGGTTTCGGCTTCCTCAACGATTTCTATGTCCATGGGCTCTTCGTCTTGGTCCTCTTCGCCGTTGCGATGCCGGATCGCTCTGAGGCGTTCGGCGTAGTCGCGGCGGAGCTTGTTGACCTCTTCCCGCAGGGCCTCGGTCCGCACAAAATCGCGGATGACACCGGCGATGGCATAGAGCATCGCAAGCACGCCCACGGCGATGACGGCGGCGATCGCCAACCAGGTTGGTCCGTCGAAAGGGGGCACGAAAGAGGGCTTCGGCCAGAATCGTCCCCCGCTTGAGTTGGTACAATGCCCCGATCAGCAAGCGGCGCGTCGCGAGGCTCTGGCGGACAGCCGCCGACGCGGGCAGGATCGCGATGGCCGCCGGGCCGGATGAGCCTGAACACATGGGAAGGACGATGATTTCGAACTTTGTGTTGGTGCTGGCCTGTCTGGCCGGGCTCCTCGCGGTCGCCGCGCCCGCGCGGGGGCAAGAGCCCGACCCTGCGGCGAGTTCGTCGGGCGGGGCCCAGGGCGGCACCGGCGAAGTGGCCATTCAGGTCCAGCAGTTCGGCGCCGGCGGGCTCGTGCGCCTGGGCGATTGGTGCGGCGTGCAACTGGGAATCACCGATCGGACCACCAGGGTCCGCGGGTTGATCGTCCGCCTCAGCGTCCCCGATGCCGACGGCGACACGGCGTTCATGCAGGTCTCGCTCGCCGCCAACCCCAACGTCCTGCAAAAAGTCTGGCTCTACACGCGGTTGCCCTTCGGGCTAGGGATGGCCCCCCTCCTCACCATTCAAGCCTTCGAGTCGGAGGACGCCGAGAGTGGGGGCGTCCGCGCGGGGCGGCAGGTCGGGTCCTTGGTCTACCGCGTGCAGGGCCTGGTGCCCAGCGTAAACGGCTTGACGGCGACCGTGGGCCAGCCCACGCTCGGTCTTGAGCAATACTCCGTCCGGCTGCCGAACGCCAACTGGGCCCCGACGGGGCACGAGTTGTGGGAGCGACCGCTCACGATCAAGCCCGCTGACCTGCCCGATCGGTGGATGGGTCTGGCGCCGCTGGGAGTGGTCTTGTGGTCTGGATCCGGGGCTTCGGGCGATCCTGCCGAACTCACGCGCCCCCAGGCCGAGGCCATGAAGGAATGGGTGGTGCGTGGTGGCCACTTGGTGGTGACGCTGCCGCGGGCGGGCCAGACGTGGACCAACGCGCCGGCCAACCCGCTTTACGAGATCACGCCGCGGGTGCTCGTCACCCGCAACGAGGCGGCGGACCTCAACGCCTATCGCCGATTGCTCGTGCAACCCGACAAGGACGGCCGCTTCGTGGCCACGCTCCCCAAAAAGGCGCTGGTCCAGTCGTTTGTCCCCGTGCAAGGAGCGACCGACGCGGAGGCAACGCCGATCTTGGCCGGGCCGGAGGGCGACGTGGTGGTCATGCGCCGTATCGTGGGCGCGGGCGCGGTCTCGTTGGTCGGCTTTGATCTCTCCTCGCAGGCGTTGGCGGCGGCCGGCGGGATCGACGCCGACGTCTTCTGGCACCGCGTACTCGGACGCCGCGGCCCGGTCGAATCCGCCGAGCAACTCAACCGCATGAGCGTCCTGGGAGCGTTCTCGGGCGATCCCGCCCAGACCGGCCGGCCGTCGCTGGCCGCCCTCCACAACTTCTCATCGCGAACAGAGCGGCCCTTCGACCGTGGCTTCGCGGCCGAGATCGCCAAGAAAGGCGAATCCGCCCTCGGCCTGCTCCTGGCCTTCGTCGTCTTCGCAATCTACTGGCTGGTGGCGGGCCCACTGGGCTTCGCGCTGCTCAAACGCCGCTCGCTCACGCAGCACGCCTGGGTCTCGTTCCTGCTGGCAACCGCCGCCTTCACCGCCATCGCCTGGGGAGGCGCCCAAGCCATCAAAATCAACCGCGTCGAGGGCAGCCACCTAACCATCCTCGATCACGTCTACGGCCAGCCCGTGCAACGGGCCAAGTCCTGGGTGAGCCTGCTCCTGCCGACCTACGGCGACGTGGACATCCGCGTCGGCTCGACCGAAGACGTGCAAAAAAACGTCATCGCCGCGTGGGAGCCCCCGGGTCAGACGGCCGCCTCGCAGTTCCTCGACGCGCGCGGATACCCCGTCGACGCCCGCGCCCCGTCGGTGATCCGCGTGCCGGCACGGTCGACGGTGAAGCAGTTCCAGATCGATTGGGCCGGCGGCCCGCCATGGAAAATGCCCGTGCCGGTGCTCGAAGCCACGGCCGGGCAGGTCGAGGCCGGCGGGCGCCTGGTGCTCGGAGATCGCGAGCCCAACTCGCCCTGGATCGTGGGCAAGCTGCGCCACGATCTGCCCGGCGAACTGACAGACGTCACGATCCTGGTCGTCCGCGGGCAGGATCTGCGCCGCCCCACCCATGCCAAGGCACTCCTCTGCGAGATGCAGGCCTGGAGCCTCGGCCCACGCACATGGAGGCCCGGGCAGGTCCTCGATCTGACGGCCGAAACCGCCAGCGCCGCCGGACGCCAAGATCCCTCCGACCGCAAAGGCGGCGAAGAACTGCTCAACCGCTTCATGCAGAACGACGAACGCTGGAACGACGAGCTCGGCGAAGACTCCGCCGACCGGCTCTCGCTCTCCTCGCGCATCCTCGCGCTGTCGCTCTTTCCGCTGCTGGAGCCGCCGCAAACGCTCTCCAGCAACACGAGCACGTCCAGCGTCGCGCGGCGACGGCTGCTCCACGGGTGGGATCTGGCGCGGTGGGCCACCCAGCCCAGCGTGATCATCATCGGGAGCTTGGCGGACTCGACGATACCCGAGCCGCTCTCGGTCGACGGGTCGGATCCCGAGTCGACCAGCAAACGCATCAAGGGCGTCACCTTCGTGCGCTGGGTGTACCCTCTGCCCGGGCAGCCGCCCAGCGTAAAGCAAGCGGATCAGAGTGACGAGGATCGGAAGGGCGAGACCGCCCCTGGAGTCTGAACGCGTGCCGATGATCGAGACGATCAACCTGACCAAGAAATACGCCGACACCACGGCGCTCGACAATCTCAACCTCGCCATCGAGGCTGGGGATTGCTTCGGGTTCATCGGCCCCAACGGCGCCGGCAAAACCACCACCATCAAGATCCTGGCCACCCTCCTCAAACCCTCCAGCGGCCAGGCCATGATCGACGGCAAAACCGTCGGCTACCAGAACCGCGAGATCCGCCCCATCATCGGCTATGTGCCCGATTTCATGGGCACCTATCAGGACATGGTCGTCACCGAGTACCTCCAGTTCTTCGCCGCCTGCTACGGGATCCACGGTGGGCAGCGCCAAAAGGTCGTCAAAGACGTCCTCGACCTCACCGACCTCAACTACAAGGCCGACGCCGAGGTCAACGGCCTCTCTCGCGGCATGCAGCAGCGCCTCAGCGTCGCCCGCGTCCTGCTCCACGACCCCAAAGTGCTGCTCATGGACGAGCCCGCCAGCGGGCTCGACCCACGCGCCCGCATCGAGATGCGCGAGCTCCTCAAAGAGCTCAAACGCATGGGCAAAACGATCATCATCTCCAGCCACATCCTCCCCGAGCTCGCCGAGCTCTGCAACATCGTCGGCATCATCGAACGCGGGAAGCTCCTCTTCAGCGGCAGCGTCCAGGAAGCCCTCCGCCGCGCCCGCGTCGGGCAGGTGGTCCACGTCGTCGTCGGCGACCGCTCCAAGCAGGCCGCCGAGTTGCTCGCCAAGCTGCCAGGCGTCGATAAAGTGACCATCACCGACGAAGCCGCCCCCGTCGCCGGCCCCGGCGGCCTCAACGGCAGCGGCTCACGCGCCCCCACCACCCGCCACGTCATCAACCTGAACATCAGCCCCACCGCCAAGTTCGACATCAGCGACGTCCCCAACGTCCTGGTCAACAACGGCTTCCGCGTGGTCCAGTTCGCCGAGGAATCAGTCAACCTCGAAACGGCGTTCATGCGCCTGACCAAGGGGCTGGTCCAGTAGTTGACAACTCGATCTCCGTCTGGCTGACCTTCCGCAATCGAAAAAGTTGCCTACCCGGTGCGATCACACGCACTGCCATCGCCGCCCGCACCGTTGGACGGATTCCCATTGCTGCTCGCGCTCTTAAACGAGCCGCAGCTTCATGATCCCGCATCACCCGCAAAGCTCATAAAGAACGGCAAGAGCATCACACCAACCGTCGCGACCCCGCCGCGAACACGCCGCGACCCCGCGGCGACCTCATTGCCGTGCTTTCCTTTGTTCCCTTCGCGCCCGTCGCGGCTGAAACCACCCCGCTCACTCCACCGGCACCAACCGCACAACCTCATCCGGGTCGTTGAGCACCACATACAAAAACCCATCCGGCCCAAACGCCACATCGCGCACCCGGCCAAGGCGATACAGAATCTCCTCGCGCTCCACTACTACCCCGTCCTTCACGCGGATCCGATCCACGTTCATCCCAGACAGACCGCCCGCGAACAGATCACCCTTCCACGCCTTGAACTTGTCCCCGCGCGCCACATCCAGCCCGCTCGCCCCGATCGACGGCGTCCAACGATCCGCAGGCAGCTTGATCTCCTTCCCCGCCGCCTTCTCACCCGCCGTCTCAGGCCACGGCGTCCCCATGGGCATCCCGTTGTAGTTCACCCCAAACGTCACGATCGGCCACCCGTAGTTCCCGCCCTTCTCAATCAGATTCAACTCATCCCCGCCCCGCGGCCCGTGCTCGGTGTCCCACAAGTTCCCTTCCAGATCGAGCGCCAACCCCTGCGCATTGCGGTGCCCATACGACCAGATCGTCGCGTACGCCTTCTTCTCACGCCCCGGCCCGTTGTTGAACGGGTTGTCGCTCGGCACCTCGCCGTCGTCCCATACACGATGCACCTTCCCATTCGGCCGCGCGATGTTCTGAGCATGATCGCCAGACCCGCGATCCCCGATCGTGAAGTACAAGTACCGCCGACCATCCGCCTGCGGCTCCGTAAACACCAATCGGCACCCAAAGTGCAGCCCGCTCGCGATCGCCTCCGCCTTGTCTGCCTCGAAGATCGTCTGCTGCTCGCCCCACACCGGCGCGTTCGCCGTCCCGCTCAGCTTCCCGCGCACCACCGCCGTCATCGTCTTTCGCCCATCCAGCGCCTTGGTAAACGAAAGATACACCCAGCCGTTCTTGGCAAAGTCCGGGTGCGCCGCCACATCCATCAACCCGCCCTGCCCCACCGCCGCCACCGCCGGCGTCCCCTTCACCGTCACCAGCTTGCCTCCACCCGCAGGCCGAATCTTCAGCTCCCCTTCGCGGTTGGTCACCAGCACCCGCTCATCCGGCAGCCACTCCACCGACCACGGCACGCTCAGCCCCTCCGTGATCACCTTCTCAACCTTGAACTTCTGCCGCTGCGACGAATACACCCCCGCCGCATCCGGCTTCAGCCCCGGATTCTTCTTCCGCGCATCGATCGACTGCAACTCGCGGATGTACACCACCAAGCCCCACAACTGCTCGTTCTTGAGCGTCTGGCCAAACGCCTCCATCCCCATCGCAGGATGCCCTTCTTTGGTCGATTTGAACAACTCGCGGTCGCTCCCGCCGAACTCATACATGCCCGTTAGCAGAGACTTGGTCCCCGCCCCGCCGCCCTGTCCCCGATCGCCGTGGCAACGCAGGCAGTTCTGTTCCCAAAGCTGCGCCACGCCCCCCGTGCCGACGCCGATGCCCTGCTGGGCCATCGCCGCGCCGCCGAACGCACTAACCACCACTGAAGCCAACAGGAACGACAACGAATGATCGCGCATGCAAAACTGTACCCAGCCCGACGCCGCCGCGCCGCGGCCCACCCGATCGGTCAATCTCCGTGCCGCTGCCGCAGTTTCGTCGACAGCCGCAGGACGATCGCCGCCCGCTCGAACTCCGTCACCCAGTCCCCCAGCGTCGCCGCGACCTCATCCGCTGGCACCGGCGCGCCCGGCAACGGGCACGACGGCCCAAGCTGCCGCGCCGCCAAGGCCCGATACCGCGAGATCGTCCGATCCCCCGCCAGCCCCACAAAATCAAAGTCCTCGTTGAAGAACACCACCACCGGCACCCGCTGCCCTCCACAAATCTTCAACTTCTCCGCGAGCTCCAGGTTCGCGTCCCGCTCCAGATACCGCACCTCGATCAACGCGTTCGCGCGCTGGATGTGATCCAGCATCGGCACCTGCTGCACGCAATCCCCGCACCACGTCCCGGACAGGCACAACACCGGCATCCGACGCGTAAACGACTTCAAAAGCGCCGCCTGCCCCGCCGTCAACGCCACCTTCCCGCCAAACTCCTGCCACCGCGGCCGCTCGTTCTCCATCGCCTGCGCCAGGTACGCCGGGTAAGCTAGCCCACTCCCAAAGTACCCACGCCACGCGTCATTCCCCAGCATGCACTCACTCGCTTTCTCGGCCTCGGCCGCCGTCACTGCCCCAAGGGCTGCTCGCGATCAACCAGCCCGAAGGGCTGCTCGAGAGTAGCCGGCGGGTGGACAAGGCTCGGCGACGACACCCCCGCAAACCCATCAATTCCCCCGCACCCCGAAGGAGTGCAACCCAACCCTCCATTGATCTCACGACCCCGCCAACCACACGTGCCTCGCTAATGCCGCTCCGCATCACTCTTCGGCGCGAGTGGCCACAACTCGCTCGGCTCCCCATTGATCGTCGTCCCGCCCTGCAACACCGGCCTCACCCGACTCAGGAAATCAAACGGGAAGTGGAACACCGGCCGCGTCAGCTCATCCAGCTTCGCCATGTGCTCGGGCGCCAGGTGCACCTCGAACGCCTTGAGATTCTCCATCAACTGATCCGTCGTCCGCGCCCCGATGATCGTGCTCGTCACCCCCGCCCGTGATTGCACCCACGCCAGCGCCAACTGCGCCGGCGACGCATTAATCTGCTTCCCAAAGCTGTGCAACGCATCGCATACCGCGTACGCCCGCTCGCTCAACTGCTTCGTCACCCAATCCCCACGCCCCGCCTTCTGCTCACCCTTCGCCACCGCGTCCTTATTGAACTTCCCCGTCAAAATCCCACCCTTGAGCGGCGACCACGGCGTCACCCCCAGCCCGAGCTCCTGCGCCATCGGGATCAGCGCCCCCTCCACCGTCCGCTCCAAAAGCGAATACTCGATCTGCAACGCCACCAGCGGCGTCCATCCCTTGAACTGCGCGATCATCTGCGCCTGCGCACACCGCCACGCCGGCGTGTCCGAAAAACCGATGTACCGCACCTTCCCCGCCCGCACAATGTCGTCCAGCGCCCGCATCGTTTCCTCGATGGGCGTATGCGGATCCTCGAAGTGCATCCAGTACAGATCGATGTAGTCCGTCTGCAACCGCCTCAGCGATCCCTCTAGCTGCTGATAGATCGCCTTCCGGTGCGCCCCACCGCCGTTCGGATCACCCGGATACAAGCTCCCCATGAACTTCGTCGCGATCACCGATCGTTGCCGCTTGCTGCTGTTGCCCCCCAGGTGGTCGCCGATGATCTTCTCGCTGTGACCTTTCGTATAGATGTTCGCCGTATCGATAAAGTTCCCGCCGCGCTCCATGTAGAGGTCCATGATCCGCTTGCAGGTGTTGGCGTCGCTCCCCCAGCCCCAGTCCAGCCCAAACGTCATCGTCCCCAAACAGAACGGCGAAACCCGCAGCCCCGACCGCCCCAGCGTCACATAGTGGTTGAGTGCCATGGGCCCAGCCTACATCAACCCCTGCCCGCCGCCAACCCCACCCACCCCAACTTGGCCCTTTGATAGTTTGGCCCCTCGTCAGTTCGGCCATCTGGAAATCTGCTCCACCCCCCGCCACGCCGCCCGCGGCACCAGCCACACCCACGCCTTCTCATCCCGCTCCGGCCACCGCGACAGCGGCCACCCCCACAAAACCAGCAAACACACCGTCATCGCCACCGGCCATCGCGACACAAACTGCCCCCGTCGCTTCCGCCGCTTCACCCGCGACCACACCCCAAACAACCCCAGCCCCGCCGCCCCGTACAGCATCACCTGCCCCATCAGCCGAAGCCAATACTCATCCCCGCTCGCTACGATCGACTTCGCCGGGTCCGCCACCAGGCTCACCACCATCGGCATCAGCGCCACGCTCAACAGCACCCCGCCCAGCACCATCCGGTCCCATCGCAACTGCGACGGATACAGATCCATCGTCGACCCGGCCACAAACCCGCACTCATTGCACACCCGCCCCGGCGTGTGATAAAGCGCCTGCCAGCACGCCGGGCAACGCCGATCCCCGCTCCCATCCCTAAGCCCAAACCCCCGCGCCACCAGCCACAGACCGGCCACGATCAGCCCCACCCAGGCCAGCGCCATCGTCCAATACACCACGCTCATGAACGTCAGGTACACCCTGCGCCGCCTCCGTGCCCCCGCGGTCCTACCCGTCGGCCATCCCCTTCAACCGCCGCAACTGGTCAAACGCCTCCATCGGCGACAACGCCTCGATCTTCACCTCCCGCAGCGCATCCACCGCCGGGTGCGGCACAAACTCCCGAAACAACGCCAGTTGTCCCTCGTCCCGCGCCGACTTCACCCGCCCCGCGCCAGCCGCGATGCTTCCGCCGTTCCCCCCGGCCCCCTGCGCGCCGCTCACGCCCACCGCCCCGTGCTCCACGCTCAACGTCTCCAAAATCGCCCGCGCCCGCGCCACCGTCGCCGGCGGCAACCCCGCCAGCCGCGCCACATGGATCCCATAACTCCGATCCGTCCGCCCCGGCACGATCCGATGCAAAAACACGATCTCGCTCTGACCACCTTCCCCTGTCCACTCCCGCACCGCCACATGCAAGTTCGCCACCGCCCCCGGCAACAACTCTTCGAGCCGCGTCAACTCGTGATAGTGCGTCGCAAACAAAGTCCGCGGCCCCTTCTCCCCGCCGCTTGCCCCCGCCCCCCCCGCTCCCCCCGCCAGCGTCTCCGCGATCGACCACGCCAGGCTCAGCCCATCCAGCGTGCTCGTCCCCCGCCCGATCTCGTCGAGCACCACCAGCGACCGCCCTGTCGCGTGATGCAAAATCCCCGCCGTCTCGGTCATCTCCACCATAAACGTCGACTGCCCCGCGTGCAGCGCGTCGTCGGCGCCCACCCGCGTAAAGATCCGATCGCACAGCCCGATCCGCGCCGACGCCGCCGGCACAAACGACCCCGCATGCGCCAGCAAAACCAGCAACGCCGTCTGCCGGATGAACGTGCTCTTGCCCGCCATGTTCGGCCCCGTGATCAACGCCAGCCCCGCCGCTTCCCCCGTCCCCAGCATCGAGTCGTTCGGCACAAACCGGTCCCCGAGCAACTCCTCCAAAACCGGGTGCCGACCCTGCACAATCGCCAGCTCCGGCTCCTCCACCATCTCCGGCTCGCACCACCGCCGCTGCGCCGCCCGATCCGCAAAGCACAACAGCGCGTCCACCTCGCCCAGCGCTTCCGAATACGCCCACAGCGCCCCCAGACACCCCTCCGCCGCCCGGCACAGTTCGTCGAAGATCAACTGCTCCCGCTCGATCGCCCGCTCCCGCGCCCGCGACACCTTTTCCTCGAACGTCCGCAGCTCGGGCGTGATATACCGCTCCGCGTTCGTCAGCGTCTGCCGCCTCGAAAACACCGCCGGCGCTCGCCCCGATTGCCCCTTGGGCAGCTCGATGAAGTACCCGAAGATCTTGTTATAACCCACCTTCAAGTTCGGCAACTCGTGCTCGTCAATCAACTGCTTCTGATACTGCGCCAGCCACGACCCCGCGTCCCGCTCCAGCAACCGCGCCTCATCGAGCGCCGCGTCGAATCCATCCTTCACCAGCCCGCCCTCCCGCAGGTGCGCCGGCGCCGCCTCCACACACGCCGACATGATCCGCCCCGCCAGCGGCCCCAGCGACTCGTGCAACGCCTCCAGCCGCGCCCGATGCCCCGATAGCGAGCTCACCCCTAAGAGCGCCGCCGCCACCGCCTCCCGCTTCGACAGCGACGCCCCCAGCGCCACCACATCCCGCGGCGACGCCCGCCCCAGCGCCACCCGCGCCCCGATCCGCGCCACATCCTGCACCCCGCCCAGCGCCGCGCCCACCTCGCCCGCCATCCGCCGATCGCTCACCAGCGCCGCCACGGCCCGGTGCCGCCCCCGGATCTCCTCCATCCGCCGCGACGGCCGGCACAACCACTCCCGCACCAACCGCCGCCCCATCGCCGTCTTGCAACCACCCCGGCCCTCGCCGCTCCCCGTCGCCATGAACAACCCCAGCAGCGACCCTTCCGTCCCCGTCCCGCCGCGCATGGTCGTCTCGACCTCCAGCGCCCGCAGCGCCGCCGCGTCCAACGTCAGCCACGCTCCACGCTCCTCCTTCCTCGGCGGCCTCAAATGTCCCAGCGTCCGCGACCGCGCCGACCCCATCCGGATCGCCCCCGCGATCGCCGGCGCCCCTTCACCCGCCTGCGTTTCCGCCGGCGCCTGCGTCGCCCGCAGATAACGCACGATCACACCCGCCGGGATCGCCAACGCGTCCTCGTCCCCAAATCCAAACCCCGCCAGCGTGCTCACGCCAAACTGCTGGCACAGCGCCTCCCGCGCCTCGCTCAAACGAAAGTGCCACGCCGGCTGCGCCGTCGGCGCCGCCGCCAACCCGCCCATCCCTGCCCGCGCCAGCGCCGCCGTCAACCGCGCTGGCGGCTCGTCGTTGCCCGTCCCCGCATACAGCACCTCGCGCACCGCCCGCCGCGCCAGCTCATCCCCTAGCGCCGACGGCGTACACCAAAACGCCGTGAACCCACCTGTCGACAGATCCACCACCGCCACCGCCGCCGTCGCCCCCGGCTCAACGCCAGTTCCCCCCGCACCCTCCAAAAATGCCACCGCCCCCAGCCCCTGCGGCCGCCCCTCCTCGAGCAACGTCTCTTCCACCAACGTCCCCGGCGTACACACCCGCGTCACCGCCCGCTCGACCAACCCCTTGGCGTGCGCCGGGTCCTGCACCTGGTCACAAATCGCCACCCGAAACCCCGCCGCTAAAAGCTTCCGCAAGTACGTATCCAACTGGTGATAAGGCATCCCCGCCATCGGCAACCCCGCCGCCCGCTGCGTCAGCGTCAGCCCGATCGCCTTGCTTGCCCGCACCGCGTCCTCGTCAAACATCTCATAAAAATCCCCCATCCGGAAAAGCAAAAGACACTCCGGATGCGCGGCCTTGAACCGCGCATGCTGCCTCATCCCAGGCGTATCCCGAGGGTCATTCGCCGCCATGACCACAGCGTAGCTCCCCACCCCTCAACACCCGCGCCCCCACAGAGCCCTCGCCGGAAGCCGGGCGGTCGCGCGCCCCTTCCCCTCGCTCGCCCGATTCCCCTCGCCACCATCCACCCGCGCCAAAACGCAATAAAGCCCTTTCCCTTGCCTTATAAGAAGTGGGATCCACCGAAACGGCTGGGTCCACTGCCGCTAGAGCACCGGCTCTGGGGGCGCGGCCTTGGTTTCGCACTGCCCGGGCGCGAGGACGGCTCCAAGGAAGCACATGGCGGCGATGAACTCAACGGATTCTTCGATACGCTGCGCGAGCGAGAGGGAAATGCCGCCGCGGAGGATGTCATCGAAGACGAAGCCGATGAGGACGAGGAGGAAGCAGGCGAGGAGCAGGCGTGGTCGTGGCTGGGTCCAACGGATGGGCTGGCGGGACTTGTAGCCGAGGAAGCAGAACGCCGCGATGACGCCGACGCAGAGAGAGGCCCAGATGATCTTCGGGGCCAGTGGATTCGAGGTCTCCAGCCACCAATCGATCCGGAAATGGACGCCCCAAGGACCAAAGGCCTTTGGGTTCAGGTAGATGTGGACGTCGAACTCTCGCAGGGTCGCGATGCCGGCCAACGCTCCGAGCAGGGCGGTGCCCCACTTGCTGGGCGACTCTGCCAGCCGCGTGTAGACGATCATGGCCGCGATGATTGAAACGATCCAAAGGCCCGCCTGTCCGGACTCCAGGACACCGCTCTCGGCGAACCATTGCCCGTCGTCGTTTATCAACTTGTAAGGGAGCACGACGAGCGTCGGGCTGCCAGCCCAGATGGCCCAGACCCACCGGCGTTGGTTCCACTTTGCTTCAGGCATATGGGAGGCCGGTTTGGTGCGGCGTGCAGAAGAACGCGTCGCTCCTGACGGCACGGTGCTGTCGGGGCTTCGGGCGCTTCCATGCTAGCCAAGCCCACATTCCCCAAATGATCTTCGCCGAGCCACGCTGGCCCAACTCGCGGCAGTTCAAGATACCCGATTTCATCTCTCCACACCGTTTTGCTATCGCAGAAACGCTCCTCCGGACGACGTGTTCGGCGTTCGTTCACGTCACGCCCCCTTCCCGAACCGAGCGTGACCGCGCCGCCTGCATGCCCCCGTCTCTGCTCCAGGTTCAGGCGACGGATAAAGTTCATCCTCAACCCGCCGGATTCAGCGACACCCGCACTCGCCCGATGCGTTGAAGGGACAGCATCTGCGTCTCAAAGCGTCCTATCTGGCTGGTCGAGGCCGCCCGCGCGTCTCCGGCTCGTCACCACACGATGCAGCGCATCGTCGGATCGACGCACAGTCGACCGCCGTCGTTGGTGTCCTCGTACCCGGCCAGGCGGCTGTACACCGAATGCCGCAACAGCGCCGTCATCGTGTGCCGAGTGTTCCTGCCGGTCCGCTGCTCCTCAAGAACGCTCCCGGCCATGGCCGTCGCACCGAGGGCTTCATCGAGCTGGCGATAACGGATCAGCCCGGCGTCGGACGTGACCGAGGAGCCGTGGAACTCCAGCCTCAACGACCCGTCGAAACCCACCCCGAGTGCGTCCTTGCCGCCTTGACCCATCGGATGCTGCGATCCGGCCGTCCATGACATCGAGAAAAGCCCTTGTGCATGCGGTCGAAGGACGCACGATGATACCAAAAAGGAAGTTCCTAGGCGGGAAATCCGGGCTTGCAGGAGCGAGCCCCATCTTCACTGTACCACGTGGGAGGCTCAAGCGATCTAAGA
>Ga0105049_10003247_pt1 | contig 19241 bp, 11 predicted proteins | sample MAT06_FD_78087 | JGI IMG/M metagenome (GOLD analysis project Ga0105049, IMG submission 78087) | Freshwater microbial communities from Lake Fryxell liftoff mats and glacier meltwater in Antarctica - MAT-06 | ecosystem: Environmental > Aquatic > Freshwater > Ice > Liftoff microbial mat | place...
AGTATTGCCGATCGCGTGACGATGATTGATGCTGATATCGAACACAGTGTAATATTGCAAGGGGCGAAAATAGTTGGCATTCACCAGCGAATTGTTGACAGCGTGATCGGGCAGCGAGCTCAACTAACCAATGCGCCGGCTCGTCCAAAAGCTCTGCGGTTTATGATTGGTGATGACAGTCAAATTGAGTTAGCTTAAATTGAGATATTGCCAATATCGGAAGCAATAATCCTGATTTAACAAGAGATAAATTTTCTTGTGGGCAGTAGGGGTTGGGCATCCTGCCCGCCCTGGAACAGGCAAGATGCCTGTTCCACAATTAATTACAATTATTCACACAGCAAAGCTGCCTGTTCACAATTAGTTAAAATGATTGAAACAGCAAATATGCCTGTTCCATAATAAGTCATAGTAAGTTATATAAAGGAGAGGAAAGTTTGCAGTACGAAGAAATACCAACTCAACAGATAATACATAAATTGCGACAAACTTTGGAGCCGCGAATTGGTATTGCACAGCCGCCCCTGTTGGGAACAGAAAATAGTGCGATCGCCCAAAATGAAGATGACGAAGACATCGCCCTTTTAAAGGCAGGTTTCGACATTTATAACATCCCCATTACCTCTTACCAAAGGCAACTCGGTTCCGCAGTCATCGTCGTTAGGAAAATAGTCCGAAAATTGCTCAGGCCCGTACTCGAACGTCAAGTTATTTACAATTTCGCTAATACCCGGGTCGTGCATACATTAAGCACACAGTTGCAAAAATTGCAAGAAAATCAACAAACTCTCTTTGAAAAAATTGAATCGGAATTCAGCAGCGAATATCCCGAAGTTACAGCACAGCTTGAGACTCAACAAAGAGCGATCGCCACTTTTCAGTCTGAAATAGAGCAAATTAAAGCAGTGCAGCAGCAACATACTGCTATTTTAGAGATGATTACCGCTCAATTGCGCGATCGACCGTAATAAAACATTAAAAATGACCCACAATAATTTGGTCACAGACCCCCGATTTATTCGCGAGAGCAATGCTTCAATGCTTCAATCAAAAATAGAAAATTATTCAATTATTCAATCGAAAATCTAAAATATAAAATCCAAAATCGAATGACCACACTGCCCATATGTTCGTTAATTATAGTCAACTATAACGGTCTGCGCCACACGAAAGATTGCTTAAAATCTCTACAAAAACTTGCGTATCCCGAATCGCAACTCGACTTAATTGTAATTGATAATTGTTCTCAAGACGATTCCGTTACTTCCCTGCGCGAACTATTTCCAAAAGTTCGGATTTTTGTCAACTCCGCCAACAACTTTGCTAAAGCCCTCAACCTTGGCATCAGCGAAGCAAAAGGGCAATACATCGCATTTCTAAATAACGATGCTACCCTTGACAGTCGCTGGTTAGAGATTCTTGTAAAACGGCTAGAAACTAATAAAAAAGTAGGTGCGACTAGCGGCAAATTGTTGTTTAAAGACGGGCGAATTAACAGCGCAGGTATTCAGCAATTACCTAATTTTTATTGGCAAGATGTCGGCTTTGGCGAGAAAGATTCGGGACAGTACGATACAGAACGGGAAGTCGAAGGGCTTTGTTGGGCGGCGGTGCTTTTTCGGAGAGAATGTCTGGAAGATGTCGGGCCAATAGATGAAGATTTTGTGATGTATTTTGAGGATGTAGAGTTTGCCAAACGCTGCCACAAACGCGGTTGGAAAATGCTTTATACTCCCGCCGCCATTGCCCATCACGAGTATCGGGGTTCGAGTAAAGGAAGCAAACTTACCGAGTATTTCTGCAATCGCAATCGGTTTTTGTATTTGGCAAAACATGAACCGTTGCAATTAGTCAAAGGAATTCATACTTCGGATTTTTTTAGTAACAAGCAGTACGATTTGCTGTTCGAGAGTTTATTTGTAGCGATTAAAAAACTTCTAGATTATCAGAAACCAGAAATCATCGAAACTGTATTGCCACAGTTGTCGGAAAAGTTGGCGGTGATTTACAGTCGGATGAAGATCGATCGCATTTTATCTCGGTTACAGGTGGTTCGGGGCGATCGCAAAATGTCGATCGCCATTTACGACCACGGACTACATTTTATTGGTGGCGGTCAAAAATACGTCGCTACCATCGCCTCGCTGCTACAAAATGAATTTGAGATTACTTTTATCGCCAACAAACCAGTTGCTGTTTCCGACTTAGAATCGTGGTACGGACTCAACCTTTCAGGATGCAAAATTAAAATTATGCCCTTGGCGTTTTACGAGAAACGCGGAATGCAGTGCATCGATTCCAGCATCATCGTGGAAGATATGGAAAATCCCTTTGATGAAATTGCCAGAGAAAGTAAAAACTACGATATTTTCATCAACGCGAACCAACTGGAAAAAGTGAAACCACTGTCGCCAATCTCAATATTTTTCTGCCACTTTCCCAATACCTTCCGCAACCGTCACTTTGCTGTCGATGACTACACTTTCATTATTGCCAACAGTCAATTTACTGTTAAGTGGTTGGAGAAACGCTGGAACCTACAGCCAACTTTTCTGCTTTATCCGCCCGTAGAAATGGCAACAGTTAAAGTGCCGAAAGAAAACCTAATTTTGGCTGTGGGACAGTTTGAAGCTGGGGGAACAAAAAAGCAAATTGAACTAATTAAAGCTTTCCGCAGTTTGCTAGGAGATTATCCCGAAGAATTTCAAGGATGGCGGCTAATTTTAGCCGGCAGCAGCATTCCGAAAAATCCTTATTTAAAGACGGTTCAGAATTTATTGAAGCAAGATTCAAGGGCGATCGAACTCAAAGTCAATGCTGACTTCGATGAGGTAAAATCACTTTATGCTAGAGCGAGCATATTTTGGCACGGCTGCGGTTTGGGTGAAGTCAATCCTCAAAGATTTGAACATTTCGGGATGGCGACTGTGGAAGCAATGCAAAATAGTTGTGCTCCGATTGTTTTCAACGGTGGCGGCCAACCGGAAATTGTCGAACATGGGCGATCGGGCTTTTTGTTCAATACCGTTGAGGAACTGTGCCAGCATTCACATCAACTAATTGTTAATCCTGATTTGCTAGCAGAACTTCAAGCTGGTGCACAGCAACGCAGTCAGAACTTTAGACTTGCACGTTTCGATAAAAAAGTCAATAGTTTTTTTGAGATTATTCACCAAGAGTATGCTACAATTCGGCTGCCAAATCCTGCCGATATAGCTCAAATGCTCGATCGAACTTAAGAAACGTAGACGGCGGTTGAAACCGCGCCTACACAAACGATGTCCGCCTCCGCGGACTGAAGAAAACAACGTATTTTAACCGCCCGTTCTTCAACCCGCGGAGGCGCGTGAGTGTTTGTATAGACGCGATTTCAACCGCCTGGTCTTCTTCCAATTAAAGTTTATTTTTACTCAAAGCGTGTCTAATCAACTGTTAATCAATTTGTCTTTCATAACTCCCGAACCAACGGGAATCGCGACTTATGCCGCTAATCTCTTTCCCCAACTTCAAAAATTAGAACCAACATTACTTACTTCCCAGCAAATTGACGATTATACTTGTTATCAAATCCCAGACAACATCAGACCGGATCGAGGCCCGAAAGGACAAATCAACAGACTGCTGTGGACTCAATTTAACTTACCTAAAATTTACAACCAATTGCAGTCAAGCCTGATATTTTCTCCAATTCCCGAAGCGCCTTTGTATTCAAGATGCCGCTACATCGTCACAGTTCACGATTTAATTCCTTTGCGATTTCCCCGACGGTTTTCTCGTTTAACAGCTTATTTTCGCTACTACATACCGCAAGTTTTACGGCAAGCGGAACACATTATTTGCGATTCTGAAGCAACGGCGACAGATGTTGCTAATTTTTACCAAATTCCGCGTCAAAAAATGACCGCAATTCCCCTAGCTTGCGATAATATTAATTTTAGATATCTCGACTTGCCAGCTAAAAATTATTTTCTTTATACCGGCAGACACGATCCTTACAAAAACTTGGAAAGATTAATTGCTGCATTTGCGAGTTTAGCCGATCGCGCAAATTACGAATTGTGGCTAGCTGGGCCTCCAAATGCCTACACACCGCAATTGACAGCACAAGTTGAAGAATTAGGTTTACAATCTTTGGTAAAGTTTCTCGGTTACGTTCCCTATTCTCAATTGCCCGTACTGATGAATCAGGCGATCGCCCTAGTTTTCCCTACACTTTGGGAAGGATTCGGCTTACCAATTTTAGAAGCAATGGCTTGCGGCACACCCGTCATCACATCCAACCTATCATCGATGCCAGAAGTAGCCGGAGATGCCGCATTATTAGTCAATCCTTACAGCGTCGGAGAAATAGCCGAAGCCATGCAAACAGTAGCCACAGATTCAAAAGTGCGATCGAACTTAAAAACTGCTAGTTTAGCCAGATCATCTCAATTTAGCTGGAACAAAACCGGAAAAGCAACCGCCAACATCTTACAACAATACCTTTAAATCTTCCCTCTCTTCCTCTCTGCGCCCTCTGCGCCCTCTGCGGTTAATAAAAAAAATCCCACCCAAAAACCGCAATCTACATATTATCCCATGCCCAATCCCCAATCCAACCTGCTAATCAACCTTTCCTTCCTAATTTCCAAACCAACCGGCTTAGCCATCTACGCCAAAAACCTATTTCCCCACCTAAAATCCCTCAATCCCACATTACTAACAGCAGAAAAATTCCCCAATAGTAACTGCTACCAAATCCCCGCCAATCTAACACCCGAACAAGGAACCAAAGGACACATCAACCGATTGCTGTGGACACAAACCCAACTCCCCAAAATTTACAAACAGCTAAAATCTAACCTGTTATTTTCCCCAATTCCCGAAGCTCCTTTATTTGCAGGTTGCCGCTATATAATTACAGTACATGACTTGATAGCGCTGCGATTTCCCCGTCGCTTTGATCCTCTGACACCTTACCACCGCTACTACATTCCCCAAGTGCTGCGACAGGCTCAACACGTCATTTGCGACTCTGAATCAACTGCCAAAGATATCGCTAATTTTTGCAAGATTCCTACTAATTTAATTACGCCAATTTTCCCTGGATATGATACCAGCTTTTTCCGTTTTCTAGACTTACCAACAAGCAATTATTTTCTTTATATCGGTCGCCACAATCCTTATAAAAACGTGCAGCGAGTTGTAGCAGCCTTTGCTGCTTTGCCTCATAATTCCGAGTACGAATTGTGGATAGCAGGTTCCGAAGACAAACGCTATACGCCGCTGCTGAAGGCGCAGGTTCAAGAATTGGGATTGGTCGATCGAGTAAAATTCCTAGATTACCTCCCCGCAGCCGACTTGCCCAAAGTCATCAACCAAGCGATCGCCCTGGTTTTTCCCAGTCTTTGGGAAGGATTCGGGCTCCCCGTGCTCGAAGCAATGGCCTGTGGCACTCCTGTTATCACCTCTAATCTGTCTTCAATGCCGGAAGTGGCGGGGGACGGCGCACTATTAGTTAATCCCTACAGCGTCGAGGAAATTGCCGCTGCTATGCAAGAGCTTGCAGTCGATGCCAAAGTTCGATCGCACTTGCGGGAGCTCGGTTTGGCAAGAGCAAAACAATTTAGCTGGGAAAAAACAGGCCTGGAAACTGCTGCTATTCTCGATCGATATCTTTAACGAAGGAAGAGGGAAGAGGGAAGAGGGAAGAAGGAAGAGGGAAGAGGGAAGAGGGAAGAGGGAAGAAGGAAGAGGGAAGAGGGAAGAGGGAAGAGGGAAGAAGTCAGTAGGTAGATCAATGCCCCATGCCCCATGCCCCATGCCCAATTCCCACTCCCCCTGACAGCCTGAGTGAGGGACTGTAGCTCCTTTTACTTATTGATACCCAACTGATCGCCGCGCTTGTACTGCTGATAAGCAGCAAAAAACAGCCCCGCCAGAGTAACAAAGATTAGACCCAGAACAATACCTGAAAGCAGCGGTTCTACCATGAGATCTCCTTAACGTTAAGATTTAACAACCTATTTTTAATATTACCAGCAGTTATACAGATGAAATTTCACAAAAGCGCCCTTCCGGGGGTCTAAGAGCTTGCTCTCCCCGCTGCGAACGATTAAGCTATGTTATGAGAAATAAATTTTCTTGTAGATACTATTTTTAATTGAACTCCTTTGAATAACCAACTTGCCAGGAATGAAATTAAAAACCCGATCGAGCGACTTGCCATATTTGCGCTAGCGGTGTTGCTTGCCATCATCTTGGCGACGCTCGCAATTCGTCAGTTTCAAGTCGCCGATCCTTACGTCAAAAGCGTACTATCCCTCACTGGCAACCCGTTTCAGGGTTCCGCCATCTTTCAAATGAACTGTGCGGGGTGTCACATATCCGTTTCAGACAGTCAAGTCGGGCCCAACTTGCACGGAGTGTCCGAGCGCAAATCCGAATTCGATCTGATCCGGCAAGTCACCAGCGGGCAAACCCCACCAATGCCGCAGTTTCAGCCGAGTCCGCAAGAAATGGCCGACTTGCTGAAATATCTCGAACAAATTTGACCAAAGAAGGGGAACGGAATTCGTTCCCCTTCTTTGGCAGAGCCTCGAAACCCATGCTTCGAGGCTCAGCTTCTCGGTAGTGCATCTCTGTTGGGACGAGAGGCAAGTGTAGGATCGGTTGCAACTGCCGAGTTTTATCTGCCGACTAAACCAGCAAGCTAAAACTCTGAGCCGATAACTGGATCGGCTGCACGCCCGTCAGTATAGCCAAAATCTCGTTGCTGCCAGCGATTCCGATCGCCGTCGAGCCATTAGTTTCGGTCAATGACAGTTGATTGAAGTCCAAGCCTCCCACCAAGTTGATCGAATCAACTCCTGCGGTGAAGTTGATAATGGTGTCAATTCCTCCGCCCGCTGACAAGACAAAGCCATTGCTGCCACTGCCGCCGACGAGGGTATCGCTGCCAATGCCACCAAAGAGCAAGTTATCGCCGCTGCCACCAAAGAGCAAATCATCACCGCTGCCGCCAATTAAGGTATTGTTACCGTCATCGCCGCAGAGAGTGTCATTGCCTTGATCGCCAAATAGCACATCGTCGCCAGCGCCTCCCAAAATTACGTCATCGGCTTTGCCCCCGTACAATAAGTCATTGCCTTCGTCGCCAGAAAGAGAGTCATTGCCACGATTGCCATAAATCGTATCGTTACCGCGATCGCCAAAAATCAGGTCAAAGCCTTTGCCACCGAAGAGAGTATCGTTATCGATGCCTCCGTAGACAGTATCGTTGGCCATATTGCCATTGATGTAGTCGCCGCCCCCTCGGCCAAAGATCAAATCGTTGCCGCCCAATCCGAAGATAGAGTCACTGCCGGTACTACCCACGATCGTATCGTCGCCGTTAGGGCCATTGCTCACATTACCCGCTGAAGAAGTGCCGGGCTCATTCGGAGTAGCGATCCTGGGGAAGTTCTCAGGGCAAACCAAATCTGTCGGTACAGGTGCAGGCGTCGGCGTCGGTACAGGTGCAGGCGTCGGCGTCGGTACAGGTGCAGGTGTCGGCGTCGGTACAGGTGCAGGCGTCGGTGCAGGTGCCGGTGTCGGCGTCGGTGCAGGCGTCGGCGTCGGTGCAGGTGCAGGTGTCGGCGTCGGTGGTGTCGGCGGTGCCGGTGCAGGTGTCGGTGTCGGTGTCGGCGTCGGCGTCGGCGTCGGGAAGTTCCCGAAGTTGATGTCGCTGACAATAGCGCCCGAAGTTAGGGTGATGTCGGCGGGGTCGGCGGTGCTTTGGGTGAACCCAGTTTGGTTGACTTCCCGGACACGGTAGGTTCCCGGCGTTAGGTTCGCGAACAGGTAGTTGCCGCTGTTGTCTGTGGCAGTAGTAACAGGAGCAGGAGCAGTTCCAGCTACGACATTGGTTAACTGAATTTGGAAATTGGGTAAACCCGGTTCTCCAGCATCCTGAGTGCCATTGTTGTTGCTGTCTCGGAACTTCAGACCTCGGATCGCCCCAGGTTGCGGCAGGAAGTTGCCGAAGTCAATGCCCGTGATGTTATCGGAGGGATTAACCGTAACGGGGGCGGGGTTGGGGGTCGTCTGCGTCCAGCCGTTTTGCTGGACTTCCCTTACCTGGTAAGTACCTGCGGGTATATCTCGGAGAGTGTAGTTGCCCGCTGCATCGGTGATGGTAGTCGGTTCGCCCTGCTCAAAGATGCCATCGGAATTGATACTGTCGAGGAATATTTGCCAGTTACCTAGCCCCAATTCTCCGGCATCCTTAACGCCGTTGTTGTTGAGGTCATTGAATTTTTGACCGCTGATCGTGCTCGACTGGAAGTTGCCGAAGTTGATATTAGCGATGTCTTGACCGCTGGTGACAGTGATGTCATCCGGGTCGGGGGTAGTTTGCGTCCAAGTAGGCTGCAAGACTTCCCGCACCTTGTAGGTTCCTGCTGACAAATCGAGGAATTGGTAGTTACCGGCGGCATCGGTGAGGGTGTTCGGTTCTGCGGTGTCCAGAGTGCCGTTGCCGTCAGTATCGAGGAATATTTGCCAGTTGGGCAGTCCTGTTTCTGCTGGCACATCTTGGATGCCATTGTTGTTGAGATCGTTGAATTTGAGCCCGCTAATCGTGTTCGGCTTGAAGTTGCCGAAATTGTTGTTTTGGGAGTCGGTACCGCTAGTGACGGCGATCGTAAAGGCGCCGGAAAGAGTAGGCGTGGCTGCATTGACGGGGGGCACAGTTTGCGTCCAGCCTGTTTGTGGCACTTCCCGCACTGTATAAGTGCCGGCTGGCAGGTTGGTGAACTGGTAGTTACCGGCGACATCGGTGACAACGGCGTTGGTGCCTGTTTCTGCTGGTACTTGGTCTTGCACGCCGTTGTTGTTGGCATCCAAGTAAATTGTCCAGCCTCCTAGCGGTGGTTCTGCTGGGGCATCTTGGATGCCATTTTTGTTGAGGTCATTAAATTTGAGGCCGCCGATTTTGCCCAACTGGAAGTTGCCAAAGTCTTGAGCCGTAATGTTTGTGCCGCTGACCGGGTTAATGGGATAAAAAGTCGGGCCGGCGGTTTGTGAGAAACCAGTTGGCACGTCTTCTCTCACAAAGTGCCGACCGCTGCCGACATTGGCAAAGCTATAAGTACCAGCCGCCGCTGGCGCTGTCCCGGTAACTTGAGAGGCAATTTCCGCGTCACCCGTATCTAAAGTGCTGTTATTGTTAGTATCTTTGAACAAGCGAACGGTAGTGCCGTTAAGGGGAGTGTCGTCAGCAGAGAAGCCGTTGCCTGTGAGGTCGGTGAATTTGGTGCCGCTAACGGTGATGTTTTGGAAAACGCCGAAGTTTTGACCGGTGACGGGAGTACCGCTTTGGGAACTAACGAGAATTGCGGCAGCGGGGAAAGAGATGCTGGAGTTAGCTGGGGCAGTGGCTTGTATCAGGTAATTGCCGGGGCCGATATCCGAGAATGTGTAATCTCCCGCTCCCGCAGTGGTTTGTGCAGTGCCGACAACAGTATCTGTGCCGACTTCTAGCGTGCCGTTGGCGTTGGTGTCTTGGTATAAGTTAACGGTGATGCCGTTTAATACGGTGTCATCGGGCGTGAAGCCGTTGCCCGCGAGATCGGTGTAGGTTTTGCCCGCGATCGATGTTTTCTGGAAATTACCGAAGTTGGCACCCGTGACATTAACAATACCCGTATTTGCCGGAGTCGGGCCGAGGGTCTGCACCCAAGCAGTCGCAGGCGTTCCAGCGGGGGGCGCTTCTGTAATCGGAGTATCTGTTTTTACGTCGCGGATGATGTAAGTGCCGTCGGCTGCGGTAGTAGCGCTCTTCGTGCCTACAGAAATCACCCAGCCCGGAAGACCTGGTTCAGTCGCCGCGGCACCTTGCAGGCTATCCCCGTTAAGGTCGTTGAATTTAAGGCCTGTGACGATCGGGCCGTATTCATAAGCACCGATATCAACACTAGCGCCGATCGTCCGGGGAAAGCCAGCACCCCGCTGGTCAGTCGCGCCCGCAGCAGCCGCAGCGGTGGCGTCGCCGCCATCGATCGCCGGATTAGGAGTCGCAGTGCTGTCCGCCAAAGCATAAGTTACGGGAACCGCTGTAGCCTCGTTCAATCCTGCGGTAAGGGCGATGACATTTGCTAGAGGAACTGTCAGTTGCTGGGCGACAGGTAAATTGCTGCCAGCAACGTTCCCGATCAAATTGTTGATACTGGTGGCGGCGAAAGAGGTTCCGAACACGTCGTCGGGACTTGCGCCGCCCAGATTACCTGCGACGATCGAATTTCTCAGATCCACAATACCGCCGTTAGTAGCAATACCCCCGCCCACAGCAACAGCAGGAGCAGTAGCAGTAGCAGTATTAGCAGTAATCGTGTTGTTAGTCAGAGTTGCAGTAGCGCCGCTGTTGACAAAAATCGCGGCCCCCGCGCCCTGGCCCGGTGTCGCCCCCGCACCGACAGCCGCGCCTCCCGTTGCTGTGTTGCTGAACAAAGTGCTGTTGTTCAGGGTCAAACTGCCAGTATTAACAAAAATGGCACCTCCCAAACCAGCACCGCCGCCGCCGCCGGTTGGGCTGCCGACGCCGCCCGGGGTGAAAGCTCCGACTGTCGTGCTGAGTCCGCCTGCGGTACCGAAGCCGCCGCCTCCTCCGAAGCCACCGACACCGCCGTTGCCCCCAACACCGCCACCGCCGCCGCCTCCTCCTCCTCCGAAGCCGCCAGCGCCGCCAATGCCCCCAGGACCGGTTGCACCTACTGCGCCAGCGCCTGCGACGCCACCAGCGCCGCCAGCGCCGCCGCCGCCACCCCCTCCTCCGAGGCCACCAGCGCCGCCAGCGCCGCCAGCGCCGCCGGGGCCGCCGTTAGTGCCACCAGTACCAGCGCCGCCCGTACCGCCAGCGCCGCCGGGGCCGCCGTTAAGACCGGTACCTGGCAATCCGCCACTGCCCGCGCCGCCGTTGCCGCCCGTACCGCCCGTACCGCCCTCAGCGCCGATGCTTGGCAAGCCGGTGAGGCCAGTTTGACCGGGGCCACCTGCAGAAACGAAGGGAAACAGACCTGCAAAATCGGTGTTGCCGCCCGGGCCTGCGACTGCGGGAGCGACGGGGGGCGCGCTGCCCGCGCCGCCCGTCGCGCTGTTGCCAGTAAATGTCACGCTGTTAACTGTGACAGTGCCACTGTTAATAAATAGTGCGCCTCCCATGCCGGCTGCACCGCCACCGCCACCTGTGCCCGCAGCGCCTGTAGAGATGCCACCGGTAATTGTCAGGTTGGAAAATGTAACTGGGGTAGTGGCGCTGTCGATGAAGAAGCCCCGGTTATTGCCGAGATTTAGGGCGAAACCCCCGCCGGTAAAGGTGATAGGGGTGGAAATCCTGGGCAGAACCTGTCCGGGCCCGAAGGTGATGTTGCCTGTGATGGCAATCGTGTCTGCATTGGGCAAAGCGTTAGCCAGAGTTATCGCATCCCGCAGTTCGCCAAATGTGGCGACTAAAACGCCGCTGTAAGCTTCTCTCGCCTCAGCCGAAAATGCCAAAGGTGTTTCTATTTTGCCCGTAGTCACTTCCAGCACCCAGTCTCCACCCAGTGCCGCACTGCCGGTCAAGTTATCGGAAGCGGCAATATTTGCCCCGGTGAGCTGGCTCAGCCTTTGGACGAAGGCGACACCTGCTTCTGTGGCGGCGACGTTGCAACCGTAAAGTAGAATTTCCGGTTTAGCTGTAATTGAAGAGTTCGAGTTTGCTTCGGCTGCTGGCAAAGCAAACCATGTTTCTAAATAATTGCGGTAGCTTTCAATGTTGCTGAGATTAAGCTCTGTGCCCCCCAGTTGCAAGCTGGCGGCTGCGCCGTGAGACAAAATGTGGACGGCTGCAATGTTTTTCCGCTGTTTGAGTGTTTCGCCGATTTGCTCGATGCCGTCGCGATCGCCCTTGAGAATAATAACTTCTGTATCTGGATTTACAGTTTCTGTTAAGCTTGCCCAATCTGTAACTTGTGAATCTGCAAAAACTATCTGGTGTTTCGGTTCTTTATAAAGTTCCACGATTAAATTCCTCTGGTACACGCACACATCAAATTCATATCACAAACCCCGCACACCAGCGATCGAGCTTTTTCCTGCGTCGGTGCCGATCGTTAGCGAAGCCGCCTCCTACGGGGACTGCGCCAACTCACAGGATCGCCCTTAATTTTTATCAATCAAAAAATATTGACAAAAACTTTTTTTATGCTTTACCAGCATAAATGACTTAGTTTGATTGTTTAGAAGTTTTAAAGGGGGATATTGTTCCGGCTGTTACAAAAATCTTTGAAAAGAGTTGCGTGCTATTTTTGAATTTCCCAAACATGGAGAATATACCAGATTTGATAAAAATTGTCAATCTAATAATTAACTGAGGGCGATCGATATTTGTTAATCAAGAGTCATCAGTCACGGTTATTAGCTGTAAGCTGATATTATTAGGTAGTTGTTGGCTGCTGAAGGATCTGTATGTGCGATCGTCTTCTGCAAGCTTCGCTAACGAACAACCCCAATCAAATTGGTTGGTAGTAAGGAATGCAAGTCCTCTGAGTTTTATGAAGGCTTGCATTCCTCACTAGAACCTTGATAACGGTTATTTTACAGGAATAGATAGGCTGACTCATGACTAACATTCCTGGAGACTATTAGACTCAATAAACCGCGAAGAGGAAAGAAAATTCTGCTTTGCAGTCCAGAATCTTAACTCCTCTTCCCGGTTTCTGCCTCCTGGAGTGACTAATTACCAAGTTTCTTCATCGGGATTATTGGAATTGCTCCAGATTTCCACATCTAAATCATTGAGATAAATCAGAGCCGTTTCAATCTGTTTACTTGTACCGTTAAGTTCCAAGTCAAACCAACCGTCATCTAAAGTTTTAACACCCAACAAAGCGGCATTAAAATTTACCGTCAAACCGTATTCAGAAATCAGGTGAGAAATGACAGGTTCCTGATGGTATTCTTTAGGAATACGAATGCGAATGCGGGTTTGAGTTGGTCTGTTGTCACCACTATCAGATTTGGGAATATCTGATTCTTGAGTTCTGTGAAAATTGCCGATCGCCTCAAATTGAGATTCGCTAGTGTTGTGATCTAACATTTGGGCCTCCTAATGTTTGTTTCAGTTTACATTTTGCACCAATATCTTGTAGAGTGCGGAGCTGTGAGATTTTCGAGCTTCCAACCAGATTGTCGATAGCGTCGCACCATACTAATGACTAACAAGTTCGCACCCTAAAGCCTCATGAATGGTGATTATTCTTCAACTTCTTTGATCCTAGTTTTTCGTTCTAAAATCTCCTTAAGCACGAGGGTAACAACTGCTAAAAGACCGAGAACTACCGCAGCCGAAAATGCGGCTTGTGTCGCGTACTGCTTGTAAGCATCCTCTACAAACAAAGGCAAAGTTTGCGTTTTTTTAGCAATATTTCCCGACACCACAGAGACGGCTCCAAATTCTCCCATTGCTCTAGCATTGGTCAAAATTACTCCGTAAAGTAATCCCCACCGAATACTCGGAAGCGTGACATTCCAGAAAATTTGCCAGTCATTTGCTCCCAAAGTTTTCGCCGCCTCTTCTTGATCTGTTCCCACTTCTTCCAAAACAGGAATCACTTCGCGCGCCACAAAAGGCAAGGTAACAAAAGCAGTAGCTAGCACCATCCCAGGGAAGGCAAAAATAACCTTGATATTGGCCGCCTCCAGCCACGGCCCGAACCATCCCAGCCGACCGTAAAGCAGTATAATCATTAAACCTGCAACTACGGGAGAGATGGCAAAAGGCACGTCTAAAAGGCTGATTAATAGCGTGCGGCCCCGAAATTTGTTGCGGCCAATTACCCAGGCTGCACACAAACCGAATACTGTATTTACAGGCACGACAATCAGAGAAATCACCAGGGTAAGTTGCGCTGCGTGCAGAAAATCTGGCGATGTTAAGTTAGAAAAAAATGGCTCAAATCCCTTTCTGAAAGCTTGATAAAAAACGTTGAGAGTAGGGATAAATAAGACAAGAGCGAGATAGCCGATCGCAATTCCGATTAAAGTTGGTTTTACCCAAGCTTTTTCCTGACGCCGACTAGAACCTGCGGGCGGAAATTTGTAACCAGCGGGTGAATTGATATTAGCCGTCATAGCGTCTTCTCCATGCTTGTAATAGATTAATGGCGAACAGCATTGCCAGGGAAATAGCTAACATGACAGTGCCGATAACTGTTGCTCCTGCATAGTCGTACTGTTCCAACCTTTGGAAAATTAAAACGGGGGCGATTAAATCTTTGAACGGTATGTTAGAAGCTACAATTACAGTAGAGCCGTACTCGCCAACCGCTCGCGAAAATCCGAGGGCAACTCCGGTTAAAATAGACGGAAATAGCGGCGGCAAAACTACTCGCCAGAAGGTTTCAAATTGAGAAGCACCTAAGCACCAAGCTGCTTCTTCGATTTCTTTTTCCATCTCGTTTAAAACTGGCTGTACGGTTCTCACTATAAATGGCAAGGAAATAAATATCATCGCTATACCTACGCCCAAGCGAGTAAAGGATATCTTGATTCCCAAAGGTGCAAAAAGCGAACCAATCCAGCCGTTATCGCTGTAAACTGTGGCGAGAGTTAAACCGGCAACGGAGGTAGGCAGTGCAAAAGGCAAATCGACGACTGCATCTATAATCCGTTTTAAGGGAAAGTCGTAGCGGACTAAAACCCAGGCGATCAATGTGCCGAATACTCCGTTAATTAATGCCGCAATTAATGCCGTAAAGAAGGTGACATCGTAGGCAGAAAGGGCGATCGGACTGGTGGCAATTTTCCAAAATTCGGCGGGGTTTGCTGTGCTGGCTTTCAGCAGCATTGCTGCAACTGGGAGCAATAGCATTAAGCTGAGGTAGCCTAGGGTGATGCCCCAAGGTAATGTGATTTTGCCGATCGCCCTTTTGATATTTTCGATCGGAGATTGAGGGTTACTGATTGCAGATGATCCAGCCATAAGTCAATAGTTTTGAGTTGTCAAGAATAGTGAATCTTTTAGAGCCCCGACAACTTCGGGGAAGTCGGGGATCAGGGCATTCTGTTTTTTACTGTCTAATTGAACCTTGAATTTTGTCAAAAACAGCTCCGTCAGCGAAGAATTGCTTCTCTATTTCTCCCCAACCTCCTAAGTCTTGAGCTGTAAATAGGTTTTTGACGGGCGGAAATTTTTGGGCAAATTCCGGTTCCGCCGCTACTGTCGCATCTACTGGGCGGAAGCCTGCTTTGGCAAATTCTCGCTGAGCTTCTGGGGTGTAGAGAAACTTGACAAATGCTTCGGCGACTTCGCGAGTACCGTGTTTATCAACGTTTTTATCGACAATGGCAATGGGATTGTCGATCGACACATTCACGTCGGGAATACTATAAGTCGGTTTTTCGCCTTTCTCACCTGCCAGAAGAATCTCGTTTTCGTAGTTAATTAAGGCGTCGCCTTGCCCTTGTTTGAAAAATACATCAGTGGCTTCGCGGGCATCTTTAGTCAGAATCGGGACGTTTTTGTAGACTTTGCTAGTAAAGTCTAATGCTTTGGTTTCGTCTCCTCCGGTTTTAACAACCGAGCCCCAAAGTGCGAGGAAATTCCAGCGGGCAACGCCTGATGTTTTGGGATCGGCAGTAATCACTTTTACTCCATCTTTGCTTAAATCTTCCCAGGTTTTGATGCCTTTGGGATTGCCTTCGCGGGTAACTATTGCTGCTACGGATTTGCTGACTATGCCTTCGTTGGGAACTTCTTTTTCCCACCCAGGTTGAATTAGTCCGGCTTTTTCGATTCTTTGAGTGTCGAAGGCGAGGGCGAGGTGTACGATGTCTGCTTCTAAACCGTCAATTACTGCCCGAGTTTGGGAACCGGAACCGCCGTAGCTTTGGTTGAGGGTGACGGTTTGGCCTTTTTCTTTTTGCCATTGTTCTACGAATTTGGGAATTATGGCTTCGTGGGCGGCTTTGGTGACGGCGAAGGATACTAGGGTTAATTCTACATTACCTTTGTTGGCTGCTGGGCTAGCACCGCCTGGACTGGTTGCGGGGTTGTTGGTGGTTCCCTGGCCGCAGGATGCAACGGCCAGACTTAAAGTTATTCCCACTAAAAATAGCGACACAAATCTTTTCAGCGCCGTAAATGATTGATTTGTGCTGGCTGGTGGCTGTTGCAGCCAGTGAAGGTGTTGAGTTAGGCGTTGCCACGGACTCATTATATTTATTCCTCTAGTGAAAGTACGGTTATTAGGTCGGAATACCGTAATTATGGTTGTGAAGTACGATTATAGACAAGAGCGAGTCAAAAGGCAACAAAAAAAACAAATTGGGGGAACTCAGGGTCGATCGCATATCCTGATGTCTTTTCCCTCGGTGCTTTCGAGCCAGATTTGGGGTAAAATGTAAAGTGTATAAATAGTATTATTGAGTTAAGGTGGTCAACTTGCGCGGCTGCACGATACGCCCTACGACTACCATCGGCCGATCGCCCAAATGTAATAGCCCTGCCAAGAGTCCCCGCCCCAGCGAGATATGCCTGACTCGCGCGATCGCCCTTAACTAAGAAAAAGTTTTAACTGGTATGTCCTTACCCCGCCCAGTCTCAGACACCCTAATTGAACTGTTGAAGCCTGTAGCCTCTGAATTGGGAGAAAGATTGGGAGCAAGCGCTGTCAACGAACGCTATGCAGAAATTGAGCCGTCTGGTTCTTCAGCTTTAAACCAGCAAATCAAAAAAGACCCTCGCTGGATTAAAGCACAAGTGAGATATTTGCAGCGTCAGCAGGCCAGAGAACAAGAATTAATCGCGCTCGCCGACGCAGAAGAATGGGCAAAGGAAGAACGGGCTAATCGAATTAAGGCACAAGAAGTAAGAGATAAGCGGGCAATTAGCCGGCTTTGCCGCGACTTAATGCGGGAGTTTCAATCAGAAGCAATTCGAGTGAAACTGACCGAAATTCAAACTATTTGGGACAGGGACAACTGGTTTTCTAATTTGAGCAGGCAGGAAACTGAACAGATTTTGCAGCAGCAACAGCACCGATTGCTGCTGTTAGTTGCTCCCGCAAAAATTAGCCAAGATTGCCCTGATTCGTTTCGCCACAATCTGAATATCGAGCTGCCGGCTAAGTTAAGAGCTTTTTTGAACCAGCACTACCCCCCCCATGGAGATTTGTGCCCGGTTCAGTTTTACGGAGACTATTTCAAAAAATCGATTTCTGATATTGATGTGGAGCGGTTGCAGACTGTGTTGTCTCCCGTACCGACAGCTATACTGTACAGCGATATCAGCGATTATGAAGTTAATTTTCATGTTGGTTTTTGGGGAGTCATCAATCAGAGCGTTTCTCTAGTGGCGATGCAGCCTTGGAATTGGGAAGAGGTTTATCACCAGTTGGAGGCTGAGGGGAAAGACAAAAAGCTGAGCCTGCGGATTATTAGGCAAATAATTGTGACTATTCACAAGTTATTGGCGGCTTTTTTAGCTGATTTGTATTATTTAAATATCGATTTTACTCACGAACCTCAGTTATTTAAATTAGAGGGGGAATTTGCTCAGGAATGGTTTTCTAAAGATTGGGCCCAACCGTATATTGAAACTCTTAAAGAAATTCAGGAGCAGCAGCGAATAGTCTATAAGGGAGAGATGCGGCGGCTGGCGCTGCGAGAGGCGAAAGCTAGGGCGGAACGCCAGCGTTTGGAGGAGGCTGAACTCAAACGCAGAGAGGAAGCTGAGGCGGTATCTAAGCGGGTGAAGGAATTAGCTCACAAATTAAAACATCAGAAATGGCGGTGTGTATATACGCTGCCGGGACATTCATCGTTTGTGAATTCTCTGGCGATTAGCCCTGACGGCAAAATTCTGGCTAGCGGTAGTTGGGATAAAACTATTAAGATTTGGAATTTAGAAACAGCGGAATTAATTGGCACTCTGACGGGACATTCCGATCGCGTAAATTCCGTTGCTATTAGCTATGACGGAAAAATGTTGGTCAGCGTCAGTTCGGACGAAACAATTAAGTTTTGGAATTTGCACAACGGTGATTTGCTGTGTACTTTTCCGGGACATTCTATGGAGGTAAATTCGGTGGCGATTAACCCCAAGCGCCTGGTAATTGCTAGCTGTGGCGGGGCTGATAATACGATTAAGCTTTGGAATTTGCGGAGTGGTGAGTTGCTGCGGACTTTGAGGGGTCATTCTGACAATGTGAATGCGGTGGTTTTTAGCCCGGACGGTAAAATATTGGCGAGTGGCAGTTCGGATGCGACGAGCAAGGTTTGGGATGTGGAAAGTGGCAAGTTGCTGCGGACTCTTTCGGGGTTGAATGTTGGGGTGAATTCTGTGGCGATCGCCCCAGACGGTCAGATTCTTGCTAGCGTGAGCAATGATTATACGATTAAGCTGCGGAATTTGCACACGGGCAGTTTGTTGCGGATTTTAAATACTAATTATGCGAAGGGAAAGGGTGTAACGAATTTAGGAACGAATGAGGCGCTGCATATTTTGCAGAATTATGTGAGTCGGGGCGATTCGGTTGCTATCAGTGGGGACGGTTTGACTTTGGTTAGTGGCTGCGATGATAATACGATTAATATTTGGAATTTGCAGACGGGGGAGTTGTTGAGCAGTCTGAAGGGACATTCGGGTACGGTGTACTCGGTGGCGATCGCACCTTCGGGCAATTTACTCGCCAGCGGCAGCGCGGATGAGACGATTAAGATTTGGCGCTGCGATTGACCATTTTAGATTTTAGATTTTAGATTTTAGATTTTGGGGCGAGAAACCGGGTTTCTGGGAAAATTTGGGTTGAGTGACGAGAAATATCGGAAGAAACCCGGTTTCTGAGGTGTGGATGCGCCCTGGAGGAGGCGAGAAACCGGGTTTCTGAGAAAATTTGGGTTAGTAACGAGAAATATCGGAAGAAACCCGGTTTCTGAGGTGTGGGTGCGCGCAAGACTGCTAAATTCCTCTAATTACGATTCTGCCCTTACGGGGAGGGGTTTTGGGCGAATTTGAAAAAAAGTTGGCTGGGGGGGTTGCGCTAATGGCGATAAGTTTGCTATATTAATTTTCACTGCTGGTGTAACTCAGTTGGTAGAGTAGCTGATTTGTAATCAGCCTGTCGCAGGTTCAAATCCTGTCACCAGCTTATAGCTCAAACCAAGGTTAGATAAAACTTCTAGCCTTCTGTCCATTTCTAGGTATGAAGTGGGTCTAGAACCACAATACCTGTTTCATACCC
>Ga0105049_10003249_pt1 | contig 19234 bp, 16 predicted proteins | sample MAT06_FD_78087 | JGI IMG/M metagenome (GOLD analysis project Ga0105049, IMG submission 78087) | Freshwater microbial communities from Lake Fryxell liftoff mats and glacier meltwater in Antarctica - MAT-06 | ecosystem: Environmental > Aquatic > Freshwater > Ice > Liftoff microbial mat | place...
AGCGGCTCGATCTCATCGTGATCGAGTCGAATCACGACGAACAGATGCTGGCCCGTGGTCCGTATCCGTGGTCACTGAAACAGCGGATCAGCGGCGGCCTCGGGCACCTGTCGAACGGGGCGGCGGCCACATTCGTGAGTGGCTGTGTGCACCGCGGGCTACGCGGAGTGCTGCTTACGCATCTCAGCGAAACGAACAACCAGCCCACATTGGCCGTGGAGCGAACCCGTGAGGCCTTGCGCCGCGCCGGATGGTCGCGCGATGCACTCTCAGCGGCATCGCAGCAGGTCCCGTTGCCGCCGATGGCCTCGACCGGCGAAGCGGCGTGGCTGGTGCACGCGTCGCAGTTGTCGCTCGGCTTGTAGCCGTGACGCGACAAGTGAATATGCAGAACGGGCGCCCGATTGGGCGCCCGTTCTGTTTCCTTCGACTGGCTGAACGGCTTAGTACATGCCGCCCATACCGCCGCCGCCGCCGCCATGGCCGCCGCCAGCGGGAGCCGACGCTTCCTTCTTCTCGACGATAAGCGCTTCCGTCGTGAGGAGGAGACCGGCGATCGACGCCGCGTTCTGCAACGCGGTACGAGTCACCTTGGTCGGGTCGATAACGCCAGCCTGCACGAGGTCTTCGTACACATCGGTCAGCGCATTGTAGCCGAAGCTGGTTTCCTTCGCCGTACGGATCTTCTCGACGACGATCGAGCCTTCACCACCCGCGTTCTGCACAATGATGCGGAGCGGCTCTTCGATCGCGCGACGCACGATGTCAACGCCGATCTGCTCATCGCGCTCGGCGACCTTCACGTCCTTGAGCACATGCTGCGCGCGGATCAGCGCAACGCCGCCGCCCGGGACGATACCCTCTTCGACGGCGGCACGCGTAGCGTGCAGCGCGTCTTCGACGCGGGCCTTCTTCTCCTTCATTTCCGCTTCGGTGGCAGCGCCGACATTGATGATGGCCACGCCACCGGCGAGCTTCGCGAGACGCTCCTGGAGCTTCTCACGATCGTAATCCGACGTGCTCTTCTCGATGGCACCACGGATTTCCTTGACGCGACCTTCGATGTCCTTCGCCTCGCCGGCGCCGTCGATGATCGTCGTGTTGTCCTTGTCGATCACGATGCGCTTGGCCGAGCCGAGGTCGGTGATGACCGCGTTTTCGAGCTTGAAGCCGACTTCGTCGGACACGACCTGACCCTTGGTCAGCGTCGCGATGTCCTGCAGCATCGCCTTACGACGATCGCCGAAGCCCGGCGCCTTGACGGCGACGACGCGCAGCGTGCCGCGGAGCTTGTTCACGACGAGCGTGGCGAGGGCTTCGCCTTCGATGTCTTCCGCGATGATGAGGAGAGGCTTGCCGAGCTGGGCAACCTTCTCGAGCACCGGGAGGAGATCCTTCATGGCCGAGATCTTCTTGTCATGAATCAGGATCATGGCGTTCTCGAGGACCGCCTCCATCTTCTCCGGATCCGTGACGAAGTACGGCGAGAGATAGCCACGGTCGAACTGCATACCGTCAACCGTCTCCAGCGTCGTCTCGAGGCCCTTGGCCTCTTCGACGGTGATCACGCCGTCCTTGCCAACCTTTTCCATCGCTTCCGCGATGAGGTTACCGATCTCGGGATCGTTGTTCGCCGAGATGGTACCGACCTGCGCGATTTCCTTTCGGCCCGAGGTGGGCACGGAGATGCGCTTGAGCTCTTCGACGATGCTCGCCACGGCCTTCTCGATGCCGCGCTTGAGCGCCATCGGGTTGGATCCGGCGGTCACATTCTTGAGGCCTTCACGGAAGATCGCCTGGGCGAGCACCGTGGCCGTCGTCGTGCCGTCTCCGGCGAGATCCGAGGTCTTGGTCGCGACTTCCTTCACCATCTGCGCGCCCATGTTCTCGATCGGATCAGAGAGTTCGATTTCCTTCGCGACCGTGACGCCGTCCTTGGTCACGGTGGGGGCGCCGAACTTCTTTTCGATGACGACGTTGCGACCCTTCGGTCCGAGCGTGACCTTCACGGCCTCGGCGAGCTGATCGACGCCACGCTTGAGAGCAGCGCGCGCGTCTACGTTGAAATGCAGTTCCTTGGCAGCCATAGTTGCTATTTACCGTTGAGTGGTTCGAAGCCGATTAGCTGATCACCGCGAGCACATCCGACTCGCGCAGGATGAGCAGCTGCTCACCATCGATCGTCACTTCCGTACCGCTGTACTTGCCGTACAGAATCTTGTCACCGACCTTCACATCCATGGGAACGCGGGTCTCCTTCTCGTAACGGCCCGGGCCAACAGCCACGACAGAACCCTGCTGCGGCTTTTCCTTGGCGGTATCCGGGATGTACAGTCCACCGCGCATCTGTTCCGCTTCTTCGCTCGGCTTCACGACGACGCGATCCGCGAGCGGCGCGACCTTGGCAGCACTAATAGTGGCCATAACTGTGTCTCCTGCGTATGTGTCAGGGATCGAACTCTGATTATGCTCGATGTTAGCACTCAACGGTGTTGAGTGCTAACAAGGGAAACCTAAGGGGTATGCGCCCGTCAGTCAAGCGGGCGTCGGCCGCAGGTAAATCCTGTAAACTCAAGCCATAAAAGCATTTACGGCGCTCATGGCGCTGCCGTAACGACATTGAATCGACCAAAATGGCAGTAGCAGTATTGTAGAGCCTGCCTCGAAGGCAGCACAGCTGAGGTCAGTGCGCGTCGTCGGCCAGCACGAGCGAGCCGCTGCGCGCGGCGTACATCGCACCGCGGGGTTCGGCGATCAGCAACGCGCCGGTGGCATCGATTCCCATTGCCCGCCCGGCACGCGGCTCGGTGATGTCACGACCGTATGCCAGATCGCGCTCGGCCCACCCAGCGCACTCACTGGGCGTCAGACTCCCCACGTTTGACGCCGCCCCACGCATGGCCGGCAGCATGGCGCGCAGGAGATCGTCGCGCGAGACGTCCGCGCGAACGGCGGCCGCGTTGGGAAATGACGCTGGCACTCGACGATTCACGCCGACGCCGATCGCGACCCATTCCGATCGTGACTCGCGCCAGCGGGCTTCGATCAGGATGCCTGCCAACTTCCCTGCCCCGACGAACAGATCGTTCGGCCATTTGAGGGTGATCGCACCATCGCAGAACGGCTCGAGCGCGTTGGACAGCGCGAGGCCGATACGCAGCGCGAGCACGTCGAGTGCGCGCTGATCACGCGGGCGTTCGATGAGCGTCATCCAGACGCCCGCATCGGGCTCAGAAGCCCAACTCCGACCGCCTCGCCCACGCCCTCCATCCTGCGCGTCCGCCAGCACGAGCGTACCCGCTTCGGCACCCGCCTGCGCGAGACGATGCGCCTCGTCCATGGTGGATCCAACGAGCGCATGATATTCGAGCCGTACCAGCCCGCACTCAGCGGCCAGCGTCGGCGACGGGACGGCCATTAGCTGCGGGTCGCGATGGTGGCGAAGACGACCGCGGCCAGAATGACGCGATACACGGCAAACACTCCGAAGCTGTGCTTGCTGACATAGCGCAGAAGTACCGTGATGGTCAACCAGCTGCTGATGGCGGCGGCGATCACGCCCGCGACGAGCGGCGCCGAGACGCCGTGGGAACGCACCGCTTCCGGCACCTTCAAGATGACGGCCGCGAGCGTGATCGGCATGCTCATGAGAAAGCTGAATCGCGCGGCGCTGGGGCGATCGAGCTTGAGCAAACGCCCGGCCGTGATCGTCGAGCCCGATCGCGATACGCCGGGAATGAGAGCCAGTACCTGCGCACAGCCCACGATGATGGCGTCGCGCATGGTGACCTCGTCGAGTACGCGTGCGCGCACACTCCAGCGGTCGACGGCCCAGAGCAGCACGCCCATGACGACGAGCGCCACCCCGATGATCTTCGGCGAACGAAACGTGGTTTCGGCGAGATCATTGAGCAGCAGTCCACCAACGCCGGCGGGGATGGTGGCCACGATGAGATACACGAGTCGCTTGTCGTGCACCGTCTCGATGCGCCGAGTGGACGCGATGCGCCATGCGCTCTTCGTCATGTCGATCCACTCGGCGCGGAAGTACCAGACCAGCGCGATGAGCGTGCCGAGGTGCAGCGCCACATCGAAGGCAAGACCGGGGTCGGTCCAACCGAAGAAGTACGGCGTGAGCGCCAAATGCGCCGAACTCGAAATCGGCAGCAACTCAGCGAGACCCTGCACAATGCCAAGCACTATCGCCTGAAAAATCGTCACGCTGTCATCCACCGCCAGAAAAATGAACTCATCGTCCGGCGACCGCCGAAGCGAGGGTGCGCTCATAGAGCGCCTCGTACTGCGCGACCACGGCTTCGTCAGAGAAGCGCTTTCGCGCATCAGCCGCTGCGGCCGTGCTCATCTGCTGCCACTTCACCGGATCCGCGAGGAGCTGCACACCGGCCGCGGCCATGGCGCTCACATCGCCGACCTCACAGAGAAAGCCGGTTTCTCCGTCGATCACGACTTCCGGGAGTCCGCCGGCGCGCGCGCCGATGACCGGTACGCCGGAGGCCAACGCCTCGAGGGCGCTGAGGCCGAAAGACTCTTGGTCGCTGGGAAGCAGAAACAGATCGGCGCCCGCCAGGAGGGGAGCGATCGCGTCGATCTTGCCGAGGAACATGACGTGTTCGGCGACACCGAGATCACGCGCTTCGGCTTCCGCCTCGACGCGCTCCGGACCGTCGCCGACCATCACCAGCAGCGCGGGCACTTCCTTGTTGACGCCCGCGAACACTCGCACGACATCGCGCACGCGCTTGACCGGCCGGAAGTTGGAAATGTGCATGATCACCTTTCGCCCGGTCGTTACCTCAGCGGGGATCGGGAACTGGTGACGATTGCGGTCGTACAGCTCGGGGTTGATGAAATTGGGAATGACCTGGACATCGCAGCCGACGCATCCGAAGGCGCGATAGGTCTCGTCTCGCAGGTAGTCGGAGACGGCGGTCACGCTGTCGGATTTCTCGATGGAGAATCGCGTGATGGTATAGAACGAGCGTTCCTGACCGACGATGGTGATGTCGGTGCCATGGAGTGTGGTGACGACCCGCACATCGGCGTTGCCCTCGCGCAGCATCTCACGCGCGATCCACGCACTGGTCGCATGCGGGATCGCGTAATGGCAGTGCAGGATGTCGAGCTGGTGATCACGCACGACTTCGTGCATTCGAACGGCAAGCGCCAGATCGTACGGCGGATACTCGAAGAGCGGATAGCGTCCGACGTCCACCTCATGGAACCAGACGCGCGGCAGAAAGCTTGGCAGGCGAAACGGTTGCGCGTAGGTGATGAAGTGCACTTCGTGGCCGCGCCCGGCGAGCGCGATACCAAGTTCCGTCGCAACGGCGCCGGAGCCGCCGTACGTCGGGTAGCAGGTGATGCCGATCTTCATGCGGTCCTCGTGTGCATCGCGTGATGAGCGACGGACTCCTCGTGATCCCACCAGTCGAGCGTCTGGTCGAGCGCGTGGGGCGCATCGGGGTTGATCCGCGTGACCTGCTCGGCCGGCAGCTGATGCCGGAACCAGGTCCGCTGTCGCTTGGCGTACTGTCGCGTTTCGATGATGACCCGCTCGATCGCGGCCTCGAGTGCACGGGCATCGCCACCGGCATCGAGCGCATCGCGCACCACGCGATAGCCGCTGGCGGACCACGCCGGTGCATCGGGAGCGATCGTCTGCCTGAGTCGTTCGACTTCCTGGACGAATCCGTGAGCGATCATCTGGTGTACGCGGTGGGCGATCCGCGTGGCCAGGACCGGCCCGGGATCTACCACAAGATACCGCGCTGATGGTGAGGGCAAGGCATCGGGCGTCGTATCGGATACCGCGTTGGCCCCTTGAGCGAACCGGAGCCAGTCGCTGAGACGGGTGCCGGCGAGCAGCGCGGTTTCAACCGCCCGCAGGAGTTGCGTGGGGCCGAGATGCGCACGGGCCGGATCGAGCCGACGGCACCAGCGCGTGATCTCATCGAGCGAACACGTTGCCAGCCACGCACCCAGTCGGTCGCGACGGTCAGGATCGAGTGTGGGTACCGGATCCAGCGGTGACACCAGCGCCTTCACGTACAGGCCGGTCCCGCCGACGATGACGGGCGGGATTCCCGCGCTCGCGGCGTCGAATGACCATCGCGCCGCGTCGGCGGCCCAAGCATGCGCCGAGTAGCGCGTCGTGGGCGGCACGACGTCGATACCGTAGTGCGGCACGGCCTGGCGATCGGCGAGCGAGGGCTTGGCGGTGCCGATGTCGAAGCCCTGATAGACTTGCCGCGAATCGGCGCTCACGATGGCGAGGCCGCGCGCGCGCGCGAGGTGCATCGCCAGGGCCGACTTTCCGGCGGCCGTCGGGCCCACGATGACGCGATACGACGTTGACGACCGCGACGTGGCGTCATCTGTTCGCACGGCCGTCACTTTCGCCCGAAGCGCCGGTCGAGCTCGTCCCATGACAGGCGCACGATCGTGGAGCGACCGTGCACGTCGTGCGCCGGCAACCTGGTATTGGCCAGCGCAATGTAGAGCGCGCGCATTTCACCGGGCGACATCGCGTCACCGGCCTTGATGGCGGCTTTGCAGGCGAAGGTGGCGGCGAGCCGCTCATGGCGCTTGGCGTCACCGGCAGCGCGATCACCGGTGAGCGCGGCGAGCGTTTCGCGCAGACAGCGCTCGGCGTCGAATCGCGGGTGTGGCATCGGCACCGCGTTCACGAGCAACGAGTGCCCGCCGAATCCCTCCATCTCGAATCCGAGCTTCTCGAACGACGTGCGATTGGCCTCGAATGCTTCGGCTTCGTCGGGCCCGAGGTGCAGGGTCATCGGGAAGAGCAATCGCTGCGACGGGGCCTCGCCGCGCTCGAGGACGCCCAGAAAGTCTTCGTACAGCACGCGTTCATGCGCGGAGTGCTGATCGATCAGGATCACGCCGTCGTCGTGCTCGAACATGAGATACATGCGCCGCAGCTGCAGCAACGGCGGCACGGCAATCGGCGCGTCGTCCACCTGACGGGCGTGGTCGGTACGATCACTCTGCGCCGTGGTGGCCATCACGTCGTGTCCCGTCGTGTGCACGGTCGTGTGCACGGTCGTGTCCGTCGTCGATGGCGCGAAGAGTCCTTCGGCAGCGGGCGTGGCGCGCAGCGCGGACGGGTCCATGGCGTGGACGTCGTCGCGCCATGAGGACGTGGCCGAAGGCGTGGCGGCGGGTGTCCAGGTACGCCATCCGATGCCGGCACTGGCGTCGAACACACCGAGTGCACGGCGCACCGCGTTCTCGACGGCCCGCTCTGTCGGCCAACGATCGCGCAGCCGCACTTCGGACTTTGCGGGATGCACGTTCACGTCGACATCACCGCCGGGTACGTGCAGCGACAGCACGAGCGACGGGCGCACGCCGGAGGGCAACGTGGAGCGATAGGCGGCTTCGGCGGCGCGCACGATCCCGTGGTCGCGCACGACGCGTCCGTTGATGATGAGCAGCACGCGGCGCGTAGCCGTTCCCACATCGGCCGGACGTTCGACCATGCCCGTGATGTGGATCGGCCCCTGCACGTCGTCGATATCGATGAAGCGCTGCACGTCGGCATGCCCCCACAAGACGGCGAGGCGTGCACGGAGGGTGGGCACGGCCGGCAGATCGAGGGCGAGCTTACCATCGTGTCGCACGGTGAAATGCACATCTCGACGCAAGGCGCCGATGGCGTGCATGGTGTCGACGATGCCGCGCCACTCGGACCGCGCGCTGCGCAGAAATTTCTGACGCGCCGGTGTGTTGTAAAACAGTCGCTGCACCGACACGGTCGTGCCGCGACGACGGGTCGCGTCGCGCGTGTCGAGCAGGGCGCCGGCGGCCACGCGGACCTGCGTGCCGGCGCCGTCTTCGGTGGCGGTTTCGATCATCACCTCGGAGACCGACGCGATGGCGGGGAGCGCTTCGCCGCGAAAGCCGTAGCTGCGCACCCCGACCAGCTGTTCGGCGGCGGTGATTTTCGACGTGGCATGCCGCGAGAGGCAGAGCACCGCGTCGTCGCGATCCATGCCGCTGCCATCATCGGCGATGCGGATCAGCGTTCGACCACCCTCTTCGATCGTGACGTCGACCGTCGTCGCACCGGCATCGAGTGCATTCTCGACGAGTTCCTTGACGACCGACGCAGGTCGTTCCACGACTTCACCGGCCGCGATCTGGTCGGCGACAGCACTGGAGAGAATGGCGATACGCGACATACCACAAGCTACCGAACGACCGCAGGCGATACGAGCGGAAGGGTACGGCCGGCTGGTAGCCATCCGCGACGCCCGTCGGCATGCAACACGCGGAGCCATCCCTCGCGCGCCTCTTCGACGCGCACGACATCGCCGGTGGCCACGCCACCCATGGCGTTCGCCTCATTGCCGGGTGCGGTGCGCATCGTTTCCGGTCGCCGCACGACGAGCACGCCGTTGGCATCGAGTTCCCGGACACCCCACGCCGCCGCCGCCCCGGTACCCGCCGCAAGCAATAGCGCGAACAGCGCGGTGCTCGAGGCAAGGCCCATATACCTCGTGGCGCGCCCGCGCCGACGTTGCACGCGAATGACGGCGAGCAACAGCCAGCCGAGCAGCCACGCCGAAACGGCCGCGACAATGAGGGCCGGCACAGGTATCATCGGTACTTCGGCGACGCCACCACGCGCACCGGCGGGAAGCGACGTGAGACGTTCTTGCAGATCGACGGCGATGGGCTCGAGGCGAGCCGCACGCTGCCACGCCATGACCGCGGACACCGTGTCGCTCGCCGCCCAGGCGGCGGCCCCCCAGTTGGCGAGCAGATCGGCGTCGGTCGGGCGCGCATCGACCGCTTGGGCAAACAGTTCGGCGGCTCGCGAATACTGACGCTGCTCGTAAAGCGCGGTGGCGCGCGCGACGCTGGCCTCGAGCGCGGTGCGGTCGGGGGTGGTTCGCGCCGTTGGCACGGGCACGGCTTGGACGGGGGTGGCTTGCAGGGCAGCCGCGCGGCGCGCTGGTGAGGCGAAGGCGGCGCCACCCAAGGCGATGAACAGGGCGAAGCGCGCCTGTGCATGCCGCGCCGATCGGATCGCACGCGCGTGGGTCACGGCTTCGGCGTCGATGCGTGCGAGCACGTGCTCGGCGCGTGTCGAGAGCTCGTCACGCGGGGTATCCGTCGACGGCCCGTCGCTGAACCCCTGCACCGCGAGGTCGTCGAGTAACGCGAGCAGCACCGTGGTCGTATCGCGTGTGACGCCGCGGCGGCGGGCGGTCCGCGCGACGTCGCGTCGCGAGACGAGCTCCTGCGGCGAGACCTTCAATCGCTGCGCGAGCGCATTGAGCAGCGTGCGTCGGGTGTAGCGTGCATGATCACCGGCGTCGTCGGTCGCCGCTCGCAGGGCGGCTGCGCGAGGCGCCTTCTCGCTGGCCACGACGCGGGAGCCACCTGACTTGCCGCGCCGTGATCCGAGGGCGAGTACCAGCCACGGCAGCGGCGCCAAGAGGAGCACCACGATCAGTGGCAAGCGCCACGCCGACAGGCGTTCAGCCAAGGAGGAGGTCGATACGCCACGCCACACGCGGAGCGGAACCACCGACACGTTATCGCTCTCAGCGGCGGTGGCGAGGGTCCCGTCGTTGACCGAGAGTGCGCTGGGCGCCGTTTCCGCATACGCATACTCGCCGCGATACGGATCGAAGTAGCTGTAGCGTAACATGGGCAATTCGACTTGCCCCGCCTGCGTGGGCGTGAGGATCCAATCGAATTCCTTGTAGCCGCGCACGAAGGCACCGCTCGTATCCACGCTGACGCGCTCGGTGCCCGGCACCGTGGAGGCCCACGAGACCTCCAAGACGGGACGTGGCAACAGCTTCACATTGCCGGTGCCACCCACGCGCATCGTGAGCACCAGCGGATCGCCAACGCGGGCCGTCGAGGCATCGAGTCGCACCGAGGCCCGCAATACGCCGACGGCACCAGTGTAGTCTTGCGGCCGTCCGTCGTCGGGCAGGGCCTTCACCACCAGTTGCGCACTTTCCGCCCGTACCACGAAGCGTTCTTCGCGGCTGAAATAGCTGGACGACTGCGGGAGGGTGTAGCTGAGTTGCGGCGCCGGCACCATTTGCGTGCCCGGTGCCACGGCGAAGAGCGCACGCTGGAACACGTGCGCCTCGAAAAAGCCGCCACCGTAACTCTGCGCCGCCACGCGCCGCGGCGTCCCCAACTCGTAGGCCAGTAAGCCACGCAACTCCGGGGGCAAAAATTCCGGGTTGCGACGGAGCCGCGCGCGGGCGGACTCGCTGAGCAGCACCGCCACCTGATAGGTGACCTGCTGTCCGACATACACCGTGTCGGGAAAGGTGGCGGCGTGAAAATCGATCGGCCGATCGCGGTTAGCCTGCAGACGATCGAGAATGGCCGTGGGCGAGGGAGACGGCTGCGACTGCAGCGCGGCGGCGCTGGTGAGCGCGCCAACAACGCCCAGTATCACGAGCGTAGCAAGCCCGCGCACGAATGGACGCACACTCACCAGTCCTTTCCTCCCGGCGGCGTACGACCCTGACGCTGCTTCCGACCCTGCACATCGCGCTCTTCCCGCGCGGCGCTGTTCAGCAGTGCTTCGGCCTGCTTCTGATCGAGACCGCCCTGATTCTGCGGCTGTTCATCCTGCTTGTCGTTCTGCGACTCACCACCGCCGCCCCCGCCGCCGCCGCCCTGCGGAGGCGGCTGCTTGCGGAGCGCGAGCTCGTAGTTCCACTTCGCGTCGGCGTCGATGGGGCGATCGCTGAGAAACGCCCGATACGCCGCGCGGGCGGCGGCGAACGCGGCCTCGGCTTCAGGATTCTCCGGCGTCCGACCAATCACCAGCGACGCGTAACCGGCGTTGAACCGGGCGCGCATGCGTGTTTCGCCATCGCTTTCACGGCGCACCATTTCCAGCAACTCGGCGGCCGCGCCGAGTGAATCCGCGCCGATCAACGCCGTGCCGAGATTGTATCGCGTTCGCACCGTGGTATCGCCGCCCGCGATCTGTGCGCGATATCCGGCGATGGCCGCGCCCACGTTGCCCGCTTTGAAAAGTGCCGCTGGATCGGGCGCCTGCTTGCAGGACACCAGCGCGACGGGAAGGGCGAGGAGCAGGAGCACGAGCGTCGCCGGCGGCATAGCCGTGTTGGCCGTCGCATCGGACGTACGCCGGCGCGTGAGCAACCACGTGTCGTAGGCGAGCAGGGCCAGCGCGGGAAGCAAGAGCCACAAAAAGCGCGGCACGTGGTCTTCGCGTGAATCCACCTTTCGCTTGGCCGTGCGCAAGGAGCGCAAGGCCCCTCGCACACGCGTGGCTTTGTCGGAGGCTTCAGCGGGAATGAAGGTGCCACCGGCGGCTTTGGCCGCGCCCTCCAACAGATCAGGCGAGTAGCGCGTGATCACCACCTTGCCTTCGTCATCGCGCTTCTCGCGCGTGACGGAGCCATCCTGCACCGGGATGGTGCTGCCCTGCGTGGTACCGAAACCAACGGTCACGAGACTGACGCCTTTCACGCCCGCCTCGGTGGCCGCGGCGTCTACATCTTCGGCCGGCTCGAACGCTTCACCATCGCTCATGAGCACGAGCGCGCGGTCGGCACTGCCGTCGCTGGCCAAGAGCAGTTCGGTGCCCTGACGAATCGCGCGGGCAATCGAGCTGCCGCCCTGCCCAACCACCGACGGATCGAGATTGTCGAGGAAGAGCTCAATGGCGCCGTCGTCGCTGGTGAGCGGCGTCAGGATGTAGCTGCGTCCCGCAAAGGCAATCAGCGCCACACGATCGGCCTGCGACATGGCACGCAACCGTCGGACTTCCTGCTTCACCCGTTCCAATCGCGACGGACGCTCATCGGGTGCCATCATGGACAGTGACGCATCGATGGCGATGGCCATGTCGATGCCACGTGCGGTGACCGCTCCATGCGCGAGCCCCCAGCGCGGACCGGAAAGTGCAAGCCCAGCAAGCACGGCGACCAGCATGAGCCGGACGGTGCGTCCATGTTCGTCGGGGTCGGTGATCATGACCAAACGACGCAGCGCCGACGACTCGGCGTAACGCGCGAGCCGGAGGCGACGCTGACGGGACCGTACCGATCGCATCCACCACACGGCCAGCGGCAAGAGCACGGCGGCGAGCAGCAGCCAGGGCGCGTCGAAGATGAGGGGCGGGAGTGTGCCGAGGTTCATGGCAGCACGCCGCGCCGCGCGCGTAACGCGAGTTCGCCGAGCAGGGCCGCCATGCCGAACAGCAGCGGCCAGCGGAAGCGCTCGGTGTACCGGATATAGGCGCGGGCCTCGACGATCGAACGCTCGAGCGTGTCGATCTGTTCGTAGATGCTTTGCAGGGCCTGCGCATCCTTGGCGCGGAAATAGCGACCACCAGTGTTGGTCGCGATCTCGGTGAGGAGCGCTTCGTCGATTTTGACGGGGCGATTCTCGTAGCGCAGGCCGAAGAGGCCGCGTCCAACGGGCACGGCGGCCATCCCTTCGCTGCCGACGCCGATGGCGTAGATGCGAATGCCGAAGGCGCCGGCGGCCTGCGCGGCAGTGCGCGGATCGATCGCGCCACGGTTGTTCTCGCCGTCGGTGAGCAACACCATCACGCGCGAGCGACCGGGCGCGGTGCGCAGGCGATTGGCCGCGGTGGCGATGGCGGTACCGATGGCGGTTCCGTCTTCGAGCTGCCCGACTTGCAGATTATCGATGGCGGTGAGCACCACCGGGTAGTCCGTGGTGAGCGGCACCTGTGTGAGCGCTTCACCGGAAAACGAGACCAGTCCGACACGGTCCGATTTCCGACCGACGACGAACCGTTTCACTTTCTCCTTCGCGACTTCGATGCGGTTCTGCGGCTGAAAATCTTCGGCGAGCATGGAGCTCGAGATATCGACCACGAGCGCGATATCAATGCCCTCACTGGCAACGCGCTCGGCGCGCGCGCCGGAGCGCGGCTGGGCGGCGGCCACGATGAAGCCCGCGAGGGCAAGGGTTCGCAGCCACGGCAACCAGCGCACCCAGGAGAGGGACGGTTGCGGACCGAGGGCGAGTACGGCGGTGAGAGAAAACGGGATCGCCCGCTGTGGCGCGGCGCGGCGACGCCACCACGACCAGAGCGGGAGCAGCAGCAGCAGTGCCAAGAACGCCGGATGGGCGAAGTTGATGCCGAAGAATGACCATGCGTCGGGGCTCAGCGAGCCGCTGAACTCGCTGATGAACTCGCGGAACCGATCGAGGACGCGGTTCATGTCGCGCCTGCCTTGGGGCGCCGCGAGTCGCGACGCGCGTCGTCTTCGACTCGCTGCTTGGCGTCGCGCTCCGCCTTCGCGGCGGCGGCGCGCAGCGCGTCCTCAGCGGCACGACGGGCGCGTTCAGCGGCTTCGATGTGATCGACCACGGCGCGCGCGTCGGCGGCCAACTCGCGGGCGCGCGTGCCGGACACGATACGACGGGCGAACTTGATGCCGTCGCCGTCGGCCATCAGCGAGATGAGTCGATCGCGCGGCACCCGTTCGTCGGTGGCGACGGCGACGATCAACTCGGAGCTGGTGAGCGACAGCACGGCCAACGGATTGCGCAGGACGAGATACGTGCGCACCACGTCGATGGCCAGCGCGACGTAGCGTCCGCGCTCACCCGCGTCGGCCAAGGCGAGTCGGTCCAACCGCTCGAAGTCGTGCACGGCGCGCGCGTAGGGATCGAGTGCAGCGTACGTCGTCGCGGCCCCGCGCTTGCGGCGGCGCTTGAGGAGCCACCAGAGCAGCGCGAGGGCGGCCAGGAGCAGCAGTGCGGGCCACCAGCGCTGCCACCAGGGCACGACGCGCGGAAAGAGATCGCGCGGCGGCTTGGGCTTGTGCATGGAGGAGTCGCCGGGCAGCACAGATTTCACGAACACCTTGGCGTCGGCGAGCGGCACCTTGAACGTGGTCGACCCATAGCGCACGATCGCCTCGTTGAGGCCGATCGGGAGCGACCCGACGTTCCAGGCCGCCAAGGCATATTCGGCGCGCTCGGTGCGACCACCGGTGCGCAGCGATTCCTGCGTGACTTTCGTGGGCTCGCGGCTGACGACCATCGCCGTGGTGTCGTCGATCGTGGGCCATTCGATGCGCGCGCCGTCGGGGACCACGACGGTTACGATCAGGGTGAACGGATCGCCCACCTCGACGGTGTCGGGGCGCACCAGCAGGCCGGCTTTGACGCGCGATCCCGTGGGGGGCGTGAGTACACCGGGCGACACCGGCCGTGTTGCCGTGGGCGAGGCCTGCGCCGGGGCGCTCGCCGGACGCGACACGAAGAGGAGCGCGCTCAGCGCGACGGTGCGCGCCAGATGGCGCGAGGCGTGTGCCATCACCGGCTCCGCTGATCGGCCACGGAGACCGGCGCGTTGTGCGTGCGCACGGGGGCGGCGGTTCCGGCCGCGTCACCCATCGCGCCGCGCGGTCCGGTGCGTACGGCCCCGTGCGGGCGACGGGTGCGCGCGCGAAAGAAGGCGAGCAGCGCATCGACGTAGCCGTGCTCGGTGTGCACCACGATCTCGTCGAGCCCCAGTCGGCCGAACAGCTTGCGACGTCGCGTATCGTCGGTGGCGACCTGGGTGGCGAAGGCCGCGCGCACCAACGGATGCGACGTGTCGATCTCGACGATCTGGCCGGATTCGGGGTCCTGCAATCGCGCCGGGCCGATGTTGGGGAGCACCCGTTCCGACGGATCTTCGAGCGTCACGGCGATGACGTCGTGTCGTTGCGCGAGTCGCGCCAGCGGCTTCTCGAGATCATCCGCGAGAAAGTCGGAGGCGAAAAAGACCACCGAACGGTGTGGCAGCAGGCGCATGAGACGGTCGACCGCGACGGCCACGGATGTCCCGCGACCAACAGGGACCGTGGTCAGGAGATCGCGAATCAAGCGCAAGGCGTGCTTGCGTCCCTTGCGTGCGGGTAGGGCGTGCTCAACGCGATCGGAGAACATCAACACGCCGACGCGATCGTTGTTGCGCGTCGCGGCGAGCGCCAGCACGCCGGCCATCTCGATGGCGAGTTCGTGCTTGAAGTGCGCGCGCGTGCCGAAGCGAGACGAACCCGACATATCGATGACGAGCATGATGGTGAGTTCGCGCTCTTCGACGTAGCGCTTGACGAACGGGCGTCCCATGCGGGCCGACACGTTCCAGTCGATCGAGCGAACCTCGTCGCCGGGCTGGTATTCGCGCACCTCGGCGAACTCCATGCCCTGCCCTTTGAACAGGGAGCGATACTCACCGGCGAACCGCGAGTCGACCAGCCGCCGCGTGCGCACTTCGATACGCCGCACTTGCCGCAGCACTTCGGCCGGTGCCACAGAAAGCGGCGACACCGCGAGGGGTGGCACGGTCATCGGAGTGCCGAGGGGCGGCGACACGTCGGACTTCGCCACGGCGATCAGGGCGCTTCGACGACGGCGAGCAGACGCGAAACGATGGTGTCGCTGGTCACGCCTTCGGCATCGGCTTCGAACGACGTCAAGACGCGGTGACGAAGCACGTCCGGGGCAATGCTCTTGACGTCGTCGGGCGTGACAAAGGAACGGCCGCGGAGGAAGGCATGTGCACGGGCCGCCTGGGCGAGCGAGATCGTGGCGCGAGGGGATGCACCGAACTCGATGAGCGGACGCAGATCAGCCGCGCCGACATCGGCCGGCGAGCGCGTAGCGTGCACCAGATCGACGATGTAGTCCACGATCCGTTCGTCCATATACAACTCGGCAATGCGACGACGGGCATCGAGCAGTTCTTCGGGCGCCGCCACCGCATTGACGATGATACTTTCACCGCCCGCCATGCGACGGAGGATCTCCTTTTCCTCGGCGCGTGTGGGATAGCCCACGCGCAACTTCATCATGAAGCGGTCGACCTGCGCTTCGGGCAGCGGGTAGGTGCCTTCCTGTTCGATCGGATTCTGCGTGGCGAGCACGAGGAACGGCTCGGCCAGTTTATAGGTGGTCCCACCGATCGTGACCTGCTTTTCCTGCATGGCTTCGAGCAGGGCGGCCTGCACCTTGGCCGGCGCACGATTGATTTCGTCGGCGAGGATGATGTTGGCGAAAATCGGCCCGTGCTTGACGCGGAATTCGCCGGTGGGCTGGTCGAAGATCTGCGTGCCGACGACGTCGGCGGGGAGCAGGTCGGGCGTGAACTGGATACGCTGGAAACTGGTGCGCACCGTTTCCGCGAGGGTGCGTACCGTGAGCGTTTTCGCGAGCCCCGGTACGCCCTCGAGGAGCACGTGCCCGCCCGTGAGGAGCGCGATGAGCAAGCGCTCCACCATGTACTCCTGTCCGACGATTCGCTTGGCGACTTCGTGCAGGACACCCTGTACCAGAGCCGCATCCTGCGACGCGGCAACGCTCGTGGTCACGATCGACTGCTCCTCTTATTGGTGGCTCGTTCCATCGAGCATACCCGAAAGCGTCCGGTCTGCTCCCTCATGGGCACCCTCACGGGCCAGTCCTAGCGGCCGCTGACCATCAGGGCATCGAGTACTTCGCGCTCGGTGCTGTTGAGGGCCCGTGCCCCGCCCGGTGGCAGATCGCCAAGGCGTACCGGACCAAACTGCGTCCGCACGAGGCGCTCGACTTCGAGGTCGAGGGCATCACAGAGGCGACGCACTTCGTGGGTCTTTCCTTCGGCGATGGTGATTTCCAGGGCCCAGCGACGTCCGCCAAGCGGACTGGCGACGACTTCCCGGGGGACGACAAGGCCGTCGTCGAGTTGGACGCCGCGACGGGCGACCTTGGCGGCGGTGACGGCGTCCCCACGCACGGTGGCGACGTACGTGCGCTCCACCTCGTTGCTGGGGTGGGTCAGCGCATGGGCGGCACGACCATCGGTGGTGAGCAGCAGCACGCCTTCGGTCATGAAGTCGAGGCGCCCAACGTACACGAGTCCCGGGACATCGTCGACGAGATCGAAGACGGTGGTGCGTCCCTCGGGATCCTTGCGGGTGGTCATGACCGCGGCCGGCTTGTGGAGCACGATCCACGTGTGCGACGTGACGCGCGTGATCACTTGCGTGCCGTCGAGCATGATCAGATCGCGGAACGGATCGACCACCTGCCCGACTGTGGCAATCGCCCCGTTGACCTGCACGCGACCGTCGGCGACGGCCTGATCGGCTTCGCGACGCGACACGACACCGGCACGGGCGAGGGCCCGCTGCACGCGCATGGGGCCTTCGCGCTCGGCCTTGACGGTACCACCAGCCTTGGAGGGCGGTGCGTCGGCGGACCGCTGCGCTTTGGGGCGGCGCTTGGAGGAGCCCGTCTCGGTTCGATCGCGCTTAAGGCGATCGGCGCGTGCGTCCGGCGGCGTGGCCACGGGCTTTTCGCGTGCGACGGCATCACGTGCGACGTTGTCGCGTGCGACGTTGTCGCGTGCGCTGCGCTCGCGGGGCGGCTTGGGTTTCGCGACCGACGGCACACCGCGCTGCTCGTTGGCGGCGCGCGCAGCGGCTCCGCGAGCAGAGGGGCCCTTCGGCGTCTTCTTCTTCTGCGTGCCGCGCCGATACTCGCCCTTTTTTTCTGCGGCGGTCTTCTTCGGGGGCTTGGTCACTCTGGCACGACGGCTGTGTTACCGGCACCACGCAGGGCGATCGCCAGTTCGTCGGCGCGCGGGAGTTCTTCCAGGTGTCGCAACGCAAACTGCTCGAGGAACTGAGAGGTGGTTCCGTACAGCAGCGGACGGCCGATGCCTTCGCTGCGCCCGACGATGTCGATGAGCCCGCGCTCGTGGAGCGACTTCAGCACGGAGCCCACGGCGACGCCGCGGATTTCTTCGATTTCGGCCCGGCCGATGGGCTGGCGATACGCAATGATGGCCAGCGTTTCGAGGGCGGCCGCTGAGAGTCGCTGCGGGCGCACCGCGACCTGCGCGCGCTCGATGGCTTCGGCGAATTCGGCGCGCGTGAGAATCTGCCAGCCGCCTCCCTGCTCGACCAGTTCGACGCCATGTCCATCGACGTCGTAGTGCTCGCGCAGTTCATCGAGCGCCGCCGCGACGGCGGCAGGACTCGACTCGATGTCCAACGCCGCCAGCGCTTCCATGGGAATGGGGCGCGGGGCGGCGAACAGGGCGGCTTCAAGCAGCTTCGCTAACGGCGTCACGACAAATCTCCACAGAGGCGAAGGCGTGATGCTGCGCGATCCGCAGTTCACCGAGCTTCGCCATTTCAAGCAACGCGAGCAGCACCGACAGGATCTGCCAGGGCTCGGCGTCGCGACCAACCAGATCGGACCAGCGGGCGGAGCGACGCATGGCGAGCACCGCGCGGACCGTCAGCATGGCACCACCCACGTCGAGGGCACGCGGAATGATCTCGTGCAGCACCGGCTCCTTGGTGGTGCGCAGTACGCGATCGACGGCCGCCAGCAACTCCCCGAGGGAGAGCGACAACGGGGCGTTGAGCGGTGTGATATCGGCCGCTTGCGGCACCCAACGACGCGGGAACTGGTGCCGACGCCCTTCGCCGCGATGTTCCAGCAGATCGACGACTTCGCGCATCTGCTGATACTCGAGCAATCGGCGCACGAGTTCGGCGCGGGGATCTTCCCACGCTTCCTCACCTTCGGCCCGCGGCAGCAGCATCTGCGCCTTGATGCGCAGCAGACGCGCCGCCATCTCGAGATAATCGGCCGCTTCGTCGAGTCCGAGCGTGCTGATGCGCGCCAGGAACTGCTCCGCAATGCGGGCGACCGGGATGTCGTAAATGTCGAGCTGCTCGTCGCGGATAAGCGACAGCAGCAGATCGAGTGGGCCAGTGAAGTGGCTCAGCTCAACGACAAAGGAGGGCGCCTGATGTGCGGCGCTACGGAAATTGGGAGCGATCACGCGGCCTTCACGCGAAGGGGTTGGGCAGCATGTACGGGAAGTAGACCTGCTCGGCCAACGCCCGCAGAAAATACGCGGGAGACAGCCAGATATTCACGAGCGGCCGGGCAAACGAGAGCACGGCGAACAGCAAGAGCAGACCGATGCCGCCGAGGCGCTGATACTGCAGCGACCATTTCGGAGGCAGCAGATACTTGAACACATGCGATCCATCGAGCGGCGGAATCGGGATCAGATTGAATGCCGCGAGAATCAGATTGACGAAGACACCGGCAGCGAGCATCTGTTGCAGCACGCTGAGTGGCCGAACGGCTCCCGGCAGATATTGCCCGAGCAGTCCCACGCCGACGATGAGCGGCACGATCAGGA
>Ga0105049_10003251_pt1 | contig 19226 bp, 21 predicted proteins | sample MAT06_FD_78087 | JGI IMG/M metagenome (GOLD analysis project Ga0105049, IMG submission 78087) | Freshwater microbial communities from Lake Fryxell liftoff mats and glacier meltwater in Antarctica - MAT-06 | ecosystem: Environmental > Aquatic > Freshwater > Ice > Liftoff microbial mat | place...
ATCTATCACCGCCCCGGCGACCCCAGCTACAACAATACCCGCATCGACGAGGCCCGGGGCGAGCGCTGGTTCTGCACCGCAACCGAGGCCGAGGCCGCCGGTTGGCGCGCGGCGCGGGGTTAGTCCAGAAACGGCAGGTTGGTGCAGGCGATATTGCCCGAACCGCTTGTTATCCCCAGATAGCCACTGATCCCTTGCCCGCCGTTTTGTTTGGCGGCAGGGACGTTGACCTGCACGGTCCAGGTATCGGCCCCGCAGGCCCCGCCGCGCGTGACGCCCGAAATCATCGCCAACGTCTGATCACGGGTGCGACCGTACGGGTCTCCCAGCAGGATGTCGATGGCGCGTTCAGTCGCCCTTGCCACCGTGTCGATGCGGCCGCTTGCAGTCGGCACCGGGGCGGGCGGAGTGTCGCTGTAAAGATAGTCAAACCGCAACGACTCGTACCGCAGGGCCCCGGTCTGGCGGCAGTTGTCAAAGACCGGTCGTTGCCCCTCCAGCACGATCACCGTGTCGCCCTGCACGTAACCCTGCATCGTATAGGCCATCGGCTGGGCGCAATAACGCGAAAATACCCGCGCGGTGCCGACATAGCTGTCACCGATGCGCCGCCCGTCGAACAGCAGGGTGCCGGGCCGGACCCCTTGCGCGGCAATTCCGGGGCGCGGGCTTTCGTAGTAGATGAAGCGCTGATTGCCTTCGGCCACCAGGCGGACCACCGATCCGTTGTGGTCCCAAAAGCTGTCAGCCAGGGCCAGACCGGGCAGCAGCGACAAAAGGATCAGGGCGAAAATGCGCATCAGAAGTCCTTGAGTTGACCTGCCAATGGGCCGAACCTAGCAGGCAGTTGCGATTGCGCAAAGCGGCAATCAACAACGACCAGGGTAGGTAAAACTGGTCTTGTCGTGCAATGTGGCTCAAGCAGCGCGCGTTTGCTACGCCGCAGTTCGGCAAGACCGAAAGGCAGCGTGCACCCAGGGGGGGGGCCGTCAGGTTGTGCCCGTGGTGCTCACGGGGCAAAGAGCCTTTCGCCCTGCTCGCATGATCGGCATCGGGCGCAGATTGCTTCAGGGTGCCCCGCCGCCAACCTCGCCGTCAACCCTACCGCCAACCCCGCCGCCAACCCCGCCGCCGGAACGGCCGCCGGAATCGCCGCCAACCCCGCTGCTGAACCGCTCGAAAAATTCATCCGCCATCTTGCGGGCAAAGCCGCCGATGATGCGGTTGCCCAGTTGCGCCAGCTTGCCGCCGACATGCGCCTCGACCTTCCAGGTCAGTTCGGTGCCGCCCGCGACCTCGGTCAGGCGGACATCCGCGCTGCCCCTGGCAAAGCCCGCGACACCGCCCTTGCCTTCGCCCACGATGCGGTAACTTTCGGGGGCGTTGACATCGGTCAGTTGCACCAGGCCCCGGAACGTTGCGTTGACCGGGCCGACCTTTTGCACCACGGTCGCCGCGAACCCGTCTGCGGCGCTGCCGGTCAGTGCGGTGCAGCCCGGAATCGCGGCCATCAGCATGGCCGGATCGTTCAGCCGCGCCCAGACCGTGGCCCGATCCGCCGCAATCAGTTTGGTGCCTTCCAGATCCACGCTGCGCCCCCCAAGCCCTTACCCAACATGACCAGCCCGGGCCGCAATTGCAACGCCGTCACAGCCCCAATTGCCGTTCGCGCCACATGACAAAGCCGATGGCAACGGCGGCCAGCACGCTGGTGGCCAGCATGATCAGTTGCAGCGGCATGGTGCCGGTTTCCGCTGTCAGCAGGGTGCCCGACAGCGCCGACAGCGCCGCGCCGCCACCGATCATGATGGCACCACCCAACCCGCTGGCAGTGCCGGCCAGCTCTGGCCGCACGAACAACGAGCCGGAGGTGGCATTGGGCAACATCATCCCGTTGCCAAAGCCCAGAAATATGCAGCAGCCAAAGAAGGCCACGGGATGCACCAGCCCGGCCAGGGTCAGCATGATCGACAAAACCATGCCGCCGCTGGCCGCCAGCGTGCCCAGCAGGGCCATCCGGTTCAGCCCGACCCGCACCGAATAGCGCCCCGAGATGAAATTGCCGAAGGCATAGCCGATGGCAGGCGTGCCCAGCGCAAGCCCGGTCCACAGCGGGCTAAGCCCGAACACCTCGCCCGCGACAAAGCTGGCACCCCCCAGCAGCGCAAAGAACGCACCCGAGCCGAAGGCGGCGCACAGGACATAGCCCCAGAACCGCCGCGACCCCAGCAAATGGGGATAACCCGCGAACTGGGCGCGAAAGCTCATGCCGGACCCGGCCAGCGTCTCGCCCTGGTCGGCCACGACCAGGGCCAGCACGCCGGCCCCGGCCACGGCCAGCAGCACGAACACCGCCTGCCAGCCGAACAGCTGATCCAGCCCGCCGCCGATCATCGGCCCCACCATCGGCACCAGCGCCATGCCCATGGTGACATAGCCGATCATGCTGGCGGCCTGGTTGGCCGGCACCATGTCGCGCACGATGGCGCGCGACAGCACGATGCCCACCGCAACCACCGACTGCACCATCCGAAACGCCAGGAACACCCAGATATTGCTGGTGAAAAGCGCGCCCACCGTGGCCAGCACGAACACAGCCAGCGCGCCGATCACCACCGGCCGTCGCCCGAACCGGTCGGAAATCGGGCCGACCGCCACCTGGATCAGCGCGGTTGCGGCCAGATAGCCCGACACCGCCAGTTGCATCACCGCATAGTCGGTCTGGAAAAACAGCGCCATGTGATGCAGCGACGGCAGAAAGATCGACATGTTCAGCGCCGAAATGCCCGCCACCAGGATCAGCGTCAGGATATGCGGCGGGGTTGATCGGTCCAGGAACCGGACGTTCGGGGTGGGAGCGGTTGTCATGGCCGGGGCTTACCCCTGCCGTCCGACAGCGTCCAGCCTGTTTGCGCCGCGCGACCGTGCGCCAGTGAACAGGCCCAAGGGCCACCGCCTGGCCGCCCTATGCCCATTTGTGAAAGATGAAAAATCCGCCTGCCGCGATGAAAGCAAAGCCGACCGCATGGTTCCAGTGCAGCCGCTCTTTCAGATACAGCACCGAAATCACCGCGAACACCGACAGGATGATGATCTCTTGCATCGTCTTCCGCTCGGACGCCGAAAAATGGCCATGGCCGATCCGGTTGGCGGGCACCTGCAAGACATATTCAAAGAACGCGATGCCCCGTCTGACGAGGATCACGCTGATCAATGGGGCGGATTTGCAGGACAGATGGCCGTACCAGGCAAAGCTCATGAACACGTTGGAGGCGATCAGCAGACCGATTGCGATGACCGGAACGGGAAGGGATGACATGGCAGCGGCCCCGGCGTTGGTGATGGCCCGGTGCCAACCTTTGCGGCGGGTCAGCAAAAGGGGCGGCGCTGTCGTTGCGGTTTGGCTTTTCGCCGGGGGCCAGACATGCCTATGATGATGAAAACGCCAAGCGGACATTGGGGGGGCACATGCAGGACATCCTGGCCGAGTTGGAGGCGCGGCGCGCCGATGCCCGCATGGGCGGCGGAGCGGAGCGGGTCGCGGCCCAGCATGCCAAGGGCAAGCTGACCGCGCGCGAACGGATCGAGCTGTTGCTGGACGAAGGCAGTTTCGAGGAATACGACACCTTTGTCACTCATCGCTGCACCGATTTCGGCATGGAAAAGACCCGCCATCCCGGCGATGGCGTCGTCACCGGCTGGGGCACGGTGAATGGGCGCATGGTCTATGTCTATGCCCAGGATTTCACCGTGCTGGGCGGGTCGGTCAGTGAAACCCATGCGGCGAAAATCTGCAAGATCATGGATCTGGCGATCCAGAACGGCGCGCCGGTGATCGGGATGAACGATTCGGGCGGCGCGCGGATTCAGGAAGGCGTATCCTCGCTGGCCGCATATGGCGAGATTTTCCAGCGCAATGTGCTGGCATCCGGCGTGGTGCCGCAAATCAGCCTGATCATGGGGCCTTGCGCGGGGGGCGCGGTCTACAGCCCGGCGATGACCGACTTCATCTTCATGGTCAGGGAATCCAGCTACATGTTCGTCACCGGCCCCGACGTGGTGAAAACCGTCACCAATGAACAGGTCAGCGCCGAGGAACTGGGCGGTGCCGCCACCCATACCCGCAAGTCATCGGTGGCCGATGGTGCCTGCGACAACGACCTGGACCTGCTGGCCGAAACCCGCCGCCTGATCGACTTTCTGCCTTTGTCCAACCGCGACAAGCCGCCCCGGCGCCCGTTCTTTGACGACCCGGCCCGGCTGGAGCCATCGTTGGATACGCTGGTGCCCGCCAATCCCAACACGCCCTATGACATCAAGGAACTGATCCTCAAGGTGGTGGACGAGGGCGACTTTTTCGAGATTCAGGCCGAGTTCGCCAAAAACATCCTGACCGGGTTCGCCCGGATCGAAGGCTCGACCATCGGGGTGGTGGCCAATCAGCCGATGGTGCTGGCAGGGTGCCTGGACATCGACGCCAGCCGCAAGGCCGCGCGGTTCGTGCGGTTCTGCGATGCGTTCGAGATCCCGTTGCTGACGCTGGTGGATGTGCCGGGGTTCCTGCCCGGGGTGGCGCAGGAACTGGGCGGGGTGATCAAGCATGGTGCCAAACTGCTGTATGCCTATGCCGAGGCGACGGTGCCCAAGGTGACGGTGCTGACGCGCAAGACCTATGGCGGTGCCTATGTGGTGATGTCGTCCAAACACCTGCGCGGCGATGTGAACTATGCCTGGCCCACCGCCGAAGTGGCGGTGATGGGGGCCAGGGGCGCAGTCGAGATTCTGTATCGCAGCGAGTTGGGCGACAAGGACAAGATCGCGCAGCGGGTCAAGGAATACGAAGACCGGTTCGCCAACCCCTTTGTGGCCGCGGAAAAGGGCTTTATCGACGAGGTGATCATGCCCCATTCCACCCGCCGCCGCGTGGCCCGCGCCTTTGCCCAGTTGCGCGGCAAGCGCCAGCAGAACCCCTGGAAAAAACATGACAACATCCCCCTCTGACGACCCGCCGTCGCCGTCGCCCTGGGCCAGGGGGCCGCGGATCGGTACCGGCTGGAAGCTGGCGATCGGGGCCGCGTTCATCCTGGTGGGTGTGGTGCAATTCGTCATGCCGCAAGGCCCCGCGATGCTGGCCGCAGGCCCGATCCCGGGCTGGCCGATTGCCGGTGTGATGCGTCAGTCCGGTTCGCAGGATCTGGTCGAGGTCACCCTGCAGCGCGCCCCCGGCCATGCCGAGGATATCGACAGGCTGGACCTGCGCGCGATCTGCCAGACGCTGATCACCACACCCGAACGCGAAGGCGGACTGCCGGATATCGCGGCGGCGGGCCTGCCGTTGCAGATCACCGCGATTGTGCAATCGCGCCGGTTGATGGTCACCCGTTCGCAAACCCGCTCGGCCACCTTTCGCATCATCGGCGGGGCCTGCATCGCGCCGGGCACGGGGCAGGGCGCATGAGGCGCGCGTTGACCCTGGTCGTGACCGTCTGTGCCGGGGCGGCGCTGGCCCAAGACACCGTCCCGTCGGGCCTGTCGCCGGAACTGTTCGATATGGTGATCGAGGCCGAGGCCGGCATCGCGCGGTTTCGCTTCGTGCTGCCGGTACTCGCCACTGTCGGTCATGACGCGGTGGCGGCCGATTTCCAGTGGCTGTGCGACAACTGGGCCCTGCCGGAACTGGCCGCCAATGGCTGGACCGCGCGCAGCGTCATCATCAGCATCAGCGACCGCGAAATGGCGCTGGGTACGGTGGAGCCTGCCGCGGTGCAGTTCTTTGAAGGTTTTGCCATCACCACCGGCACCTGCGAATGGGAGCCATTCTGATGCGGCCACAACATATAGCGCCCGGCCGCGGCGATGATGCGCCATGGTCACAACTTGGTCAGAGGTCCTGTTTTGCCTATGTTTCCCGATGCTTGCCCGCTATGATCGCCCCAATACAACGACGGGCATGGGATCGGCGCACGCGCCGGGCATCGCCCGCAACCAAGGGCAGTTGCGCATGGCAAACACACTCAAGGGCCTTTTGGCCGTCAGTATCCTGTCGATCATCGCCGCCTGTGCCCATCGTGGCACCATGCTGGCCGACAGTGGCAGCACGCAGCAGGCCATGCCCGAACTTGTGGCCCCGACCGTCTGACGCCTGCCGGACAGGATCGGGGGTGGCGTGATGGAAAAGCATCGCGGCTTTCCCGGGCGGCTGCCCGGCACCGATTTTCAATTCGTCATCCGCCGCGCCAGTGACCATGGCATCGCGCGCCTGATCGTGCGCGAACGCTATGCCGACCGCCGCCCCGCCGACCGCGCGGCCGATCGCGGGTTTCTGACCGCGCTGTGGGAACATTTCGGCGAACAGCCATTCCTGCGCGGCAACCTGGATGCAGGTCGGCTGTCCTGGCTGTTCGGGCGCGAGGTGATCCCGGCGCAAGACCCCTTCGATCCCGAAAGCTATGAGGCGCTGCTGCGCATCGACCTGCGGCGCGCGCGGCTGAGTTTTCCCGGGATTTTCGCTTGACGCCCGCCCCGACAGGCAGGTCTTTGCCGAGCGTAATACAATCTGCGCGGGAATCTGCCACCGAAACCGGGCCGCCATTATTGCTGCTTTGGCAACGACGCAACCTGTGCCAGTCTTTGGATGTGGCCAGGGGTTCCAGCAAGCCCCGGGCCGCAGATTGTCAAGACCGTTACCCTTCCCCAAGAGGGTGGCTCGCTTGGGCACAGGCGCAGCCACCCTCGACCCTTTGGGGCGCGCCGGGATGTGCGGACTCGGCAAGAACACGCCGGAAATCGCTGTGTTGGTCTGCCGACGGGTCATCATTGTGCGCCCGGCGCACGGATCAGGTTAACCAGCCTTGCGCGATTGCAGCCAAGGTGACAGACCATGCCGTATCTGGGGCACAGAAAAAAGGAGTTCCATCTTGTTCAATATCTTCAAAATCGCAGGCGTACTGGCAATTTTCGGGGCACTTTCGGCCTGCGAAGGTACCAGCATCGAATGCGCGTCGATGGGTGCCGTTGGCGGCGCGTTGGCTGCAACCGTGCTTGACACCAATGTTGCCGGTGGCGCGCTGCTGGGCGGCGTTGCCGGGGCGGCGGGCAACCAGACCGGGCTTTGCCGGACCTACTGAGCGTCTGACCAATATCGACAAAAGGACCGTCCGGGCGCATCGCCCGGGCGGTCCTTTCTGTTTTCAAGGGACTGTTCGATGTTCTCCAGGATCCTGATCGCCAACCGGGGCGAGATTGCCTGCCGCGTCATCAAGACCGCGCGCAAGATGGGCATCGCCACGGTCGCGATTTACTCCGACGCAGATCGCGGGGCGCTGCATGTGCGAATGGCGGACGAGGCGGTGCATATCGGCCCCAGTCCCGCCGCGCAGTCCTATATCGCCATTGATCGGGTGATGGCGGCCGTTGCCGCGACCGGCGCGCAGGCGGTGCATCCCGGTTATGGCTTTCTGTCGGAAAACCCCCGCTTTGCGGCGGCGCTGGACGCGGCAGGCGTGGCCTTCATCGGCCCCCCGGCCGGAGCTATCGCGGCGATGGGCGACAAGATCACCTCGAAAAAACTGGCGGCGGCGGCGGGCGTGTCCACCGTGCCGGGCCATATGGACCTGATCGCCGATGCGGACGCGGCGGTGCGGATCGCCGGCCAGATCGGCTATCCGGTGATGATCAAGGCCACTGCCGGCGGCGGCGGCAAGGGCATGCGCATCGCCTGGAATGATGCCGAAGCGCGCGAAGGCTTTGGCGCGTCGCAGCGCGAGGCGGCGGCATCGTTCGGCGACGACCGCATCTTTGTCGAGAAATTCGTCACCCAGCCGCGCCATATCGAGATTCAGGTGCTGGCCGACCGCCATGGCAACTGCGTCCATCTGCACGAACGCGAATGTTCGATCCAGCGGCGCAATCAGAAGGTGATCGAAGAAGCGCCCAGCCCATTCCTGGACCCCGCGACCCGCAAGGCGATGGGCGAACAGGCCTGCGCGCTGGCCCGCGCCGTGGGCTATACCAGCGCGGGCACGGTCGAATTCATCGTCGACGGGGCACGCAACTTCTATTTCCTGGAAATGAACACCCGGTTGCAGGTGGAACACCCTGTCACCGAACTGATCACCGGCATCGACCTGGTCGAACAGATGATCCGCGTCGCCGCCGGTGAACCGTTGCCGTTCCGGCAGGACGATCTGGCGATCAACGGCTGGGCCATCGAAAGCCGGCTTTACGCCGAGGATCCTTATCGCAACTTTCTGCCATCCATCGGCCGGCTGACCCGCTATCGCCCCCCGGCCGAGGTGGCGACCCCGACCCATGCCCTGCGCAACGATACCGGCGTGTTCGAAGGCGGCGAGATCAGCATGTACTATGACCCGATGATCGCCAAGCTGTGCACCTGGGCCCCGACCCGCGCCGCCGCCATCGACGGCATGCGCGCCGCACTTGACGGGTTCGAGGTCGAGGGGATCGGGCATAACCTGCCGTTCCTGTCGGCGGTGATGGACACGCCCCGCTTTGTCGATGGTGCGCTGACCACCGCCTTTATCCCCGACCACTGGCCCGACGGGTTTCAGGGCGTGACCCTGCCCGACGCCGCCCTGCGCCGGGTCGCTGCGGCGGCGGCAGCGATGTTCCGCGTGGCCGAGATCAGGCGCGCCCGCGTCTCGGGCCGGATGGACAATCACGAACGCAAGGTCGGCACCGATTGGGTCGTCGACCTGCAAGGCGTTGATTTTCCTGTCACCATCAGCGCCGACCGGGCCGGGGCGGATGTACAGTTCAGCGACGGCACGGGGCTGCGCGTCACCTCGGACTGGGTGCCGGGGCAGCCGCTGGCGCGGCTGATGGTGGGCGGTGTGGCGCTGGTGCTGAAGGTCGGCAAGATCATCGGCGGTTTCCGGATCCGCACGCGCGGTGCCGATCTGAAGGTGCATGTGCGCACCCCCCGCGCCGCGACGCTGGCCCTGCTGATGCCGGTGCGACAGCCGCCCGACACGTCGCGATTCCTGCTGTGCCCGATGCCGGGCCTGCTGGTCCGGCTGGCGGTGACCGAAGGCGACGCGGTGCAGGAGGGCCAGGCCCTGGCCACGATCGAGGCGATGAAGATGGAGAACATCCTGCGCGCCGAACGCAGCGGCGTGGTCAAACGGATCGCAGCGGCTGAAGGGGCCAGCCTGCGGGTGGATGACGTGATCCTGGAGTTTCAGTGACCCCGTTCGACCCGATCCCGGTACCGCTCTGGCAGGCCCTTGTCGCGGCGGGCGTTGTCGCGACGGGCTGGCTGGTCAACGGTTGGCAAAACCGGCTGTGGACGCAGCGCTGCGCGACGAACGCCTGCGCGACGGCCACCGCGCCCCGCTTGCCGGGATCGGCACGAATGTCGCCAATCTGGGCTTGCTCAAGGGTCTGCAAGCCGAGAGGCAGGCGAACTATGCCAGAATGCCGGCCGATCCCGGCTTTGTGCCCTTCATCCCGAAAAAGCGCGATGAGCGGATATGCAGGGCATGTGTGACGGACATTCATATCCTGCCGCGCAGCAGAATTGATGCCGTCGTCGTCTGTCATGTTCGGATCGAGCGCATCGCTGCACTGGGCGTCGACATGCGCGGCGATGGCTGTCGAGGACTGGAACAGGATCGGCCGATCCTGAGGTATGCCATTATATCGCGATGAAAGAGCAATCATTGCTTTATGGCGAGCGTGCCCAGGTGGTCATCAACGCCTATGCCATACGCCGCGCGTCCGGGTCTGTGGCGGCCATTCGCACCCCCTGCCCCCCGCGCGCGGCCCGGTGCGGCCGGTGATCGGGATCGGCGAATTTGGCTATGGCCGGGGTATCGGCGCAGGTGGGTGCGACATGGCCAATCTTCCTGCGCTGAACCCGGCGACCCTGCCCGCAGATGTCAACCACCGCCTGCCGGGGCCAGACCCTGGCCCAGCCGCTCGCGCACCTCTTGCAGGCGCAGCGGCATCTTGTCGATCTGGCGGGTGATCTCGCGCACGCTCCAGGCATCGGGTTTGCGAAAGTTCACCCGGCCGTCCTTGTCCAGCAATACCAGAGAAAATCCGCGCGGGCGCAGCAACTGGCGGGCCGCACTGCGCGCGGCAGGGTCGGTGTCGACGATGATGATCACGTCGCGGATGGCCAGTCCAGTTGCATCGGCCCGCAACAGCCGCATCTGTTCAAGGAACTGTGGCTGGTCGGGGCTGTCGGCGAATACGACGATCGGGCGCGCGACCCATAAAAGGTCGTCCAGCACGACCTCTGAGGCATCGAACACCGTCGATTGATCGGCCGTCCAGCGGGCGATCACATCGCCTGCGGCCTGCGCCACCACGGGGGGCGCTTGTAACAGAGTGATCAACAGGGTCAGGACAGCGGCTCGGATCATGGTCATGAGCATGGATATAGGCGTGCCGACCCCACTTGCCCAGAACACGACCACCTATTCCAGACAATTTTCCGTTTAACCTGCGGGAAACCATGGCGTGGCAGTAATCGGCGCTGCCCCGGGTCTGCCACGGGGCGTTGTTTGGCATGGTGGATCATGGACGTCATTCTGCATCTGGGCCTGCACCGTACCGCGACCACCACGTTCCAGGTTTTCCTGTCGCGCAACGCCCGCGCCCTGGCCGATGCCGGGGTCGAGGTCTGGACGCCCGACCGCACCCGCGCCGGCCTGTTCGCGGGGCTGATCCAGCGTCCGCAGGATCAGCCCGAGGCAGAGTTGCGACGCGCCCAGCGCTCGGCCGGGGTGATCGCGGTCGAGTTGGAGCGGTTGGAGCGGCGCGGGGTGCGCACCCTGATCGTCAGCGAGGAGAACATGGCCGGCTCGCTGCGCGGCAACCTGCGCGAGGCGCAGCCCTACCCCGACATCATCACCCGCGCCGCCCGCTTCCGCGCCGCCTTTGGCAACCGGGTGACGCGGGTCGCGTTGGCGCTGCGGGGCTATGATGCATGGTGGGCCTCCACCCTGGCCTATGCCGTGGCGCAGGGGCTGCCGATGCCGCCGCCGGGGTTGCTGGCGCGGCTGGTCGCCAGCCCGCGTTCGTGGCGCGAGGTGATTGCCGATCTGGGCCTGGCGTTTCCCGGCGTGCCGCTGACCGTCTGGCCGTTTGAACGGCTGGGCACCCGGCCCGAGGCGCAACTGGCCGCGCTGACCCAGCTGTATCTGCCCCACGCCACCGGCCAGCGCGACTGGCTGAACCCCTCGCCCCGGCGGGACAAATTGCGGGTGATCCTGCGTCTGCGGGGCGAGGCGGCAATTGCCGCCACCCTGCCTGAGGGCGATGGGCGCTGGATGCCGTTCACGCCCGAACAGCAGGCCGTATTGCGCGCGCGCTATCACGCTGACATGGCCTGGTTGGGGACCGACACCGCCGATATCGCCACGATTGCGCCACAGGGTCACAAAGCGGTTGGACAGGGCGTCGATCTGGGTGAAGGATGGCCGCACGCCATCTTGCCCGATCAAGGACAACCGCATGACCGCGAAAGACAAATGGTCTGACATCGCCCGGGCCGAGCTGAAGGGGCGCGACCCCGCGACGCTGATCTGGGACACGCTGGAAGGCATCGCTGTCCGCCCGCTGTATCTGGCCGAGGATTCCGCCGCCCTGCCGCATATCGGCACCATCCCCGGCGCGGCCCCGTTCACCCGGGGGGTCAAGGCCACGATGTATGCCGGCCGACCCTGGACGATCCGGCAATATGCCGGGTTTTCCACCGCCGAGGAATCGAACGCCTTTTACCGCAAGGGCCTGGCCGAGGGGCAGCAAGGCGTGTCGGTTGCGTTCGATCTGGCCACGCATCGCGGCTATGACAGCGACCATCCGCGGGTCGAGGGCGATGTCGGCAAGGCCGGCGTCGCCATCGATTCAGTTGCCGACATGGCAATCCTGTTCGATGGCATCCCGCTGGATAAAGTCAGCGTTTCCATGACGATGAACGGCGCAGTGATACCGGTTCTGGCCGCCTTCATCGTTGCCGCCGAAGAACAGGGCGTCCCGCGCGCGGCGCTGTCAGGAACGATCCAGAATGACATCCTGAAAGAGTTCATGGTGCGCAACACCTATATCTATCCGCCCGAACCCAGCATGAGGATCGTCGCGGATATCATTGAATACACAGCGAAAGAGATGCCTCGCTTTAACTCGATCTCGATCTCGGGCTATCATATGCAAGAGGCGGGGGCCAATCTGGTGCAGGAACTGGGCTTTACCCTGGCCGATGGCCGCGACTATGTGCGCGCGGCCTTGGCGCGGGGCATGGCGGTGGACGATTTCGCGCCCCGGCTGTCGTTCTTTTTCGCCATCGGGATGAATTTCTTCATGGAGGCGGCAAAACTGCGCGCCGCCCGCCTGCTGTGGCACCGGATCATGACCGGGTTCGGTGCGCAAAAGCCCGAAAGCCTGATGCTGCGCACCCATTGCCAGACCAGCGGGGTGTCATTGCAGGCGCAGGACCCCTACAACAACGTGATCCGCACCGCGTACGAGGCGTTGAGCGCGGTTCTGGGCGGCACCCAAAGCCTGCACACCAATGCGCTGGACGAGGCGATGGGCCTGCCCACCGCGTTCAGCGCCCGCATCGCGCGCAACACCCAACTGATCCTGCAGGAAGAAACCGGCATCACCCATGTCGTCGATCCGCTGGCGGGCAGCTATTATGTCGAAAGCCTGACCGATGACCTGGCAACCCGCGCCTGGGCGCTGATGGACGAGGTCGAGGCGTTGGGCGGCATGACCAAGGCCGTGGCCAGCGGCATGCCCAAGCTGCGGATCGAGGAGTCGGCCGCCCGCAGGCAGGCCCGCATTGACCGGGGCGACGAGGTGATTGTCGGCGTGAACAAGTACCGCCCCGTGACCGACGAACCGATCGAGGTGCGCGACATCGACAATCACGCCGTCCGCGCTGCCCAGATCGCCCGGCTGGCGCAGGTCCGCGCCACCCGCGACGCGGCGGCCTGCACGGCGGCGCTGGATGCGTTGACGCGGCGGGCGCGGGACGGGGGCAACCTGCTGGACGCCGCCATCACCGCCGCCCGGGCACGGGCGAGCGTGGGCGAGATCAGCCTGGCGCTGGAGCAGGTCTTTGGCCGCCACCGGGCCGAGGTGCGCACGCTGTCGGGCGTCTATGGTGCCGCCTATGACGGCGATGCGGGCTTTGCCGCGATTCAGGCCGATGTCGCCGCCTTTGCCGAGGCCGAGGGGCGCAGGCCCCGGATGCTGGTGGTCAAGATGGGCCAGGATGGCCATGACCGGGGGGCCAAGGTGATTGCCACCGCCTTTGCCGATATCGGTTTTGACGTGGATGTGGGCCCGTTGTTCCAGACCCCGGACGAGGCCGCGCAGGACGCCATCGACAACGATGTGCATGTGGTGGGGATCAGCAGTCAGGCCGCCGGGCACAAGACGCTGGCCCCGCGTCTGGTGCGGGCGCTGCGCGACAAGGGCGCGGGGCAGGTCATCGTCATCTGCGGCGGCGTCATTCCGCAGCAGGACCACGCCTATCTGTACGATGCCGGGGTCAAGGCGATCTTTGGCCCGGGCACCAACATCCCGCAGGCGGCGGCCCAGATTCTGGCGCTGATCCGGGGCAACGTTGCGCCTTGACGGTGGGCTTGCAACGGCTTGCCTGTGCGGCCGGATCGGCGGTCCGCGTCTGATCCGCCGCAGAATGCGCGTGACGATCTGCAAGGACGGTGACCGCACCCGCCGGTCCGTCGGTGGCCGGGCCGCTGGGGTCGGCACGGGGCCGCTGATGGCGCCTCAACTGGCCGCCCAGGCCGCCATCACCTCGTCGGACGCCTCGAAATTGGTGATGACCAGTTGCACGTCGTCGTCATCCTCCAGCACCTCGACCAGCCGCATCAGCCGTTCCAGCGTTTCGAAATCCACCGGTGTCGTCGTTTTGGGCCGCCAGACCAGCTTGGCCGTCTCGCTTTCGCCCAAGGCGGCCTCCAGCGCCTCGGTCACGGCGGCCAGGTCGGTGTCGCCGCAATAGATCCAGTGGCCCTCGTCGTCGCTTTCGACATCCTCGGCCCCGGCCTCGATCGCGGCCATCATGACCTTGTCGGCGTCGCCGATGGCGGATTTATAGGCCACCTCGCCCAAGCGGTCGAACATGAACGCGACCGAGTTCGTCTCGCCCAGATTGCCGCCGTTCTTGCCAAAGGTGGAGCGCACGTTGGACGCGGTGCGGTTGCGGTTGTCGGTCAGCGCCTCGACGATCACCGCCACGCCATTGGGGCCATAGCCTTCGTAGCGGATGGATTCGTACAGCGCGGCGTCGCCCATCTGGGATTTCTTGATCGCGCGTTCGATCACGTCGCGCGGCATCGAATTGCTGCGCGCCTCTTTCACCGCCAGCCGCAGGCGCGGGTTATGGTCGGGATCGGGGTCGCCCATCTTGGCGGCCACGGTGATTTCCTTGGCCATCTTGGAGAACAGTTTCGACCGCGCGGCATCCTGTTTGCCCTTGCGGTGTTGAATATTCGCCCACTTGGAATGGCCGGCCATGAAGAACCCTCTGCGCGCGTCGGAACCGCGCCCCTATAGCCCGGCCCCGCGCGCTCCCGCAACCCCGCCCGGCTAAAGCGGAAAGAACACCGGGATGGTCAGCGCCGCCAACACCGCGCAGACCAGGTTCAGCGGTACGCCGATGCGCAGGAAATCGGTAAAGCGATAGCCGCCCGGCCCGTAGACCAGCGTGTTGGTCTGATAACCGATCGGCGTGGCAAAACTGGCCGACGCGCCGAACATCACCGCCACGATCAACCCGCGCGGGTCCACCCCCAGCGTCAGCCCCAGTTGCACCGCCAACGGCGTCAGGATCACCGCCACCGCATTGTTCGACACCACCTCGGTCAGGGCCGAGGCCAGGACATACACCGCCAGCACTACCGCCCAGGACGGCAATTCGTCCATCCAGGGCGCGATGCCATCCACGATGATTGCGACGGCACCGGAATTATCCAGCCCCTGCCCCACCGCAAGCATGGCAAAGATCAGCACCAGCAGACGCCCGTCGACAAAGCCGAACGCCTCGTCCGCGTCGATGCAGCGGGTCAGCAGGATGATCGCCACACCGATGATCGCCAGATGCCCGATGGGCGCGACGCTGAACGTGGACAGCACGATGATCCCGATCAGGACAGCGATCACGATCGGCGCATGCGCCCGGCGATAGGCGCGTTCGGTCGGTTGTGACAGGTCCACCAGATCCATTTCGGTGGCCAGGCGCTGGATATCGGCGGGCGCGCCTTCCAGCAACAGCGTGTCGCCGACCCGCACCACCAGATCGTCGATCTGGCGGCCGATGTTCTTGTCGCGGCGGTGCACGGCCAAGGGATAGACGCCGAACCGCCGCCGCAGGCGCAGGTCGCCCAGACGGCGGCCGACCATGCGGCAATCGGGGGTGATCAGCGCCTCGACCGTGGTGGTTTCCACCGCGCTGATCTGATCAACCCGCTTGAGCGCCTTGTTGGATTGCAGCGCCAGCAGCTCGGTCATCCGGGTGCGCAGCACGATCCGGTCGCCGACCTCCAGCGTCACGCCCTCCAGATCGCGGCGCAGGGACGCGTCGCCCCGGATCACGTCCACCAGCCGCACGCCGTCACGCTTGAACAATTGCACGCCCAGCACCTCGCGGCCGATCAGGTTGCTGTCGGGGGGGATCACGGCCTCGGTAAAATATCGCGCGCGGGATTTGTCGGAAAGCAGGTTGGCCATGCTGTCGCGGTCAGGCAACAGGCGTGGCGCGGCGATGGCCAGATAGATCGCGCCAACGATGGCCATGCAGATGCCGACGCCGCTGATTTCGAACATGCCGAAACCGGGCAGGCCCAGACCTTGGGTGACACCATCCACCACGATGTTGGTGGACGTGCCGATGATGGTGATCGTACCGCCAAGGATGGTCAGATAAGACAGCGGGATCAGCAGTTTGGAGGCGGACACCTGCAGCTTGCGCGCCAGTTGCACAAAGATCGGCAGGAACACCACCACGATGGGCGTATTGTTGATGAAGGCCGACATGCCCAGAATGCTGCCGCCCAGCAGGCCCAGGGTCGACCGTGGCCGCGCCTCGACATTGCGGCTGGCCTGCGCCGATATCCAGTCCAGCGCGCCGGTGCGCACCAGACCGCCCACCAGGATGAACAGCGCCGCGATGGTCCAGGGGCCGGGATTGGCAAAGACCTTGAACAGGTCGGCCTGCGGAATCATCCCCGCCAGCAGCATGACCACGGCACCCGTGGTGGCCACGACCTCGACCGGGTAGATTTCGCGCAGAAAGGCCACGAACATCAGCAGGATGATCAGCATGGCGACGAACGGTTCCCATGCCGGATCAATGGCGATGCCGAACATCAGATCAGCCTTTCGGTTGCGGCGCGCGCCGGTTGTCGCGGCTGCACCAGTGCGATGCCCGCCATCAGCAGTATCAGCGCCGCCCAGATCCACCCCGAGAACCGCTCGCCCAGCAGGACCATGGCCCAGATCAGGCCCGATCCGGTGACGATGTAGGACGACTGCGACGCAAACACGGCACCCGCCCGCGCGGCCAGCCAGACATAGGCGGTATAGGCAAAGACATGAATGACGGACGACAGGCTGATCGCGATTTCAGCACGGCCCCAGGGCGCGGTCGGGTCGATTACCTGCCCCAGCGCCAGCGCGACCGGCAGGCAGATCACCGCACCGCAGGCGCTGGCCAGGAACATGGCCTGAAACGGATCCATGCCGGCAGTGCCGAACCGCGCGACAAAGTTCGATTCCATCGCATAAAACAGCGGCCCCAGCATCGCCAGCGGCAGGAACGCCACCATGGCCCGGTCCGGCAGGCTGGCCTGCGGCAACGCGATCAGCAGCACCCCACCCATGCCCAGCAGCAACCCGATCACCCGGCCTGCGCCCAGCCGGTCCATGCCCAGGGCCAGCGCGATGGGAAAGGCCATCAGCGGAATGGTGGAAATCAGGATCGACATCACCCCGGCGGGCAGGTGGACGACCGAGATGTAGAAGGCGGTGTTGGGGATCAGCGTGCCGATCACCGCCACCACCACGCCAAAGGTCAGGCTGGCCCGGTTCAGCGGTAACGGACGCCGGCGGACCAGCAGGATGGCCCCCAGAACCATCGTCCCGATGCACAACTGCCACAGCACAAGGCCCGCAGGCAGATGCCCGGTCGAAACCGCCATCTTGCCCAGCGCCTGGGTCGATCCCCAGGCCAGACCGGATCCGACCAGCACGGCAAAGAACCATGCGCGACTTGGCTCGGTCATGGGATTGGCCCGGGGCCTGCCGCCGCCAGCCGCCCCCCCTCGCGGACCGGGTGGACGGCGGTGGTCAGGCCGGTGCGGTCGTCCGTCTCGGCCATGAGGCCGCATAGCGTTGCGGGGCCGTCTGCGGGGGTGAACCGGTCGCGCGCCATGCCGGTGATGAACCGGCGCAGCGGCTCGACCTTGTCCATGCCGATGACGGAATTGTAGTCGCCGCACATGCCGGCATCCGACTGATACGCCGTCCCGCCCGGCAGGATCATCGTGTCGGCGGTGGGCACATGGGTATGGGTGCCGACCACGACCGATGCGCGCCCGTCGCAGAAATGGCCCAGACCCATCTTTTCCGATGTCGCCTCGGCATGCACATCGACCAGGCTGGCCTGCACCATGCCGCCGGGCGGATGGCTGCGCAGCACGGCGTCGATGGCCGAAAACGGGTCGTCAAAGGGCTGTTTCATGAACACCCGGCCCAGCACCTGCGCCACCAGCACCTTGCGCCCCCGGCCTGCATCGAACACCCCCGCGCCACGCCCCGGCGCGCCTTTGGCATAGTTCAGCGGTCGCAGGATGCGCGGTTCGGTATCGATGAAGGATGCCATCTCTTTTTGATCGAACGCGTGATCGCCCAGCGTCAGCACGTCCGCCCCGGCCGCCAGCAGCACCTTGGCATGATCGGGCGACAGGCCCGCACCGCCGGTGGTGTTTTCGGCATTGACCACGACCAGATCCAGCCGCCATGCGCTGCGCAATCCGGCCAGACGCGACGCCACAGCTTCGCGCCCCGCGCGGCCCATCACGTCGCCCAGGAACAGTATTCTCATGAGCCGGGGTGATAGGCGCGGCCCCGCAGCGGCGCAAGCCGCGCCGGGTAGGTTATGGCGCTACCGCCACGCTTTGCCCCCAACACACGGCAAAGTTGTGCCGGTGCCTGTTTTTGCGGCAGGCGGTCAGGGGCCGGGCGCGATCACGCCCGCCTCGGTCACGATCAGGTCCAACGGCTGGTCCGTCGGTTCCAGCGGCAGGTCACTGTCCTGCTGCGCCGCCCAGGCATAGCCGATGGCGGTGACAGGCCCGGCGGCGCGCAGCGCCTGCAAGGTGCGGTCATAGAACCCGCCGCCATAGCCCAGCCGCCCGCCGTGCCGGTCGAATGCGACCAGGGGCACGATCAGCACATGCGGGTTGACCCAGTCGCCCGCCGCCGGGATCATGGCGCGGAACGGCCCTTCGACCAGCGCGCAGCCCGGGGTCCACTGCCGAAACCGCAGCGCCTGACCGGGGCCGATGATCACCGGCACGGCCACCGGGCCATGCCGGGCGGCGGCGGTCATGGCCGGGATCGGATCGATCTCGGTCCGCATCGGCATGTAACCGGCCAGATGCCGGCCGCGATGCGCCGCCAGCACCGCCAGCAGATGCGCGGACTGCGCCGGATGGCCCGCATCAAACGCCGCCTTGCGCCGCGCAAAGGCCGCCTTGCGCGCCGCCGCCTTGACCTGCGCAAGTTCGCTCAAACCAGAAACACGGCAGCCAGGCCCAGAAAGGCAAAGAACCCGACCACATCCGTGACCGTGGTCACAAACGTGCCCGACGAAATCGCCGGGTCCACCCCGAACCGGTCCAGGATCAGCGGAATCGTCACTCCGGCCAGACCCGCCGCCACCAGGTTGATGACCATTGCTGCCGCCAGAACCAGCCCCAGCCCCGGCATCCCGAACCAGATCAGCCCGACCAGCCCCATCACCAGCGCAAAGACCAGACCGTTGATCAGCCCCACCAGCGCCTCGCGCAGGACGACGCGGCGCATGTTCGACACGGTCAATTCCCGTGTGGCGATCGCCCGCACGGCCACTGTCAGGCTTTGGGTGCCCGCATTGCCGCCCATCGACGCCACGATGGGCATCAGGATCGCCAGCGCCACCAGTCCGGCCAGTTCGGCCGCAAACA
>Ga0105049_10003259_pt1 | contig 19209 bp, 11 predicted proteins | sample MAT06_FD_78087 | JGI IMG/M metagenome (GOLD analysis project Ga0105049, IMG submission 78087) | Freshwater microbial communities from Lake Fryxell liftoff mats and glacier meltwater in Antarctica - MAT-06 | ecosystem: Environmental > Aquatic > Freshwater > Ice > Liftoff microbial mat | place...
AAATGCTGCTCCTGGTATGTATCAGGTTAGCTTAATGAATGCTGATTATCAATTAAACTATTCGATAGTAGTATTGAAATAATTCAGTATTTAATAAATACTTTAAAGGGCTGCTCGTGTGAGCAGCCCTTTTTTTATTGCAGTAGCTAATTAGTATATTTGTTTATGCCAAATTAATCATTAGACATTAGTAAATTAATAAAACTATTGCTTTAGTTGGGTTTAATCTAATTAGCAAACAATTTTGAAACGGTATGCTATTGGTAGGAAGCATCTGATTTTATTACGAAGTAAAGGATGATAGTAATTCCATTGCTTAATCCAGGTTTAATGGATTTGATATTAATGCCATCCCCGAAAAAAAGAATTGACTATATCTTTGTAAAGAGATTTGATGTAATTTCCTTCAATCATTTAATCAACAAAACTGCAAATGGCTTGTGGGTTTACGATCATTTGGCAGTGGAACCTAAGGCGATGTTGAAGTAATGGAACATTGATATCAAGACGTTAATTATTATCGCTTATTGGGTGTTAATTTACCTCAAACGAACCTGATGTAATTGTTTCCTTGTCGTTTATAAGTCTGAATAAGTATATGCCTGGCGACCAATTTTCGGAAGTAACTTTTATCGATGTTACATTTGCCGGTACTTTTATTTTCTTTACAATATTTCCAAGTACCGAATAAATAATTAATATCTGCGTTTCTGGTGTTGTGCTACTAAATTGGAAAGTTGCGGAGTTATGAAATGGATTGGGATAAATATGTGTTTGCACGGTTTCAAATGTTTCAATGCCAACCACAGGGCCATCAAAAACAATTGGCTCTAGTCCGCATTCTCCAGCAATGGTAGGTAAGTTAATATCTAACCATTCGGACCTTGCTTTAAACCACCATTTTAAATAGTTTATTTCCTCCTCATAATTTGCACCAATAAAATAATTCCAGTTTACATACGTGCCCAAGATATCCCATTTTTCAAAATTGCGTGTTTGCGCTTCGTCCAAATATGCTGCAACAGAATCTATCCATGCATTTATAGTATCGGTATGTAAAATAGTGCCGCGTAGTTCATTCCATCTACATCTCACCAACCGCTGATAGGCAACATCTTCTAAAAGTACTGGCCACCAGTGAGGAGGCTCTGTTGGAAAATCGGGACATACAGATGCGAAATTATATTGCCAACCTGTTGTGTCGTATGCATCGCAATAATCAGCATTGCCGTACGACAAATTAAAATCCCACATTGGGCCACATTTTAATTTACCGCCTTTGCTATCTTTATCTTTATACATAAAGCTGCTAGACCGATAACCATCCACTGTTCGTCCTAATTCTTGCATTAAAAAAAAATCTGCAAATGTTGAAACATCTATATAAGCTCTGAAACCAGAATCGGGATCAGAAAAATAGGCACTATATACTACATCTTCATAAGCAGTAACATAATTCTTTAAATATTCCGATTGTTCAATTGTTAATTCTATATCTTCAGGATCATGATATAAATAAAGTAATTTGTCTTGGTAGGGTGATGTCCAGGTTGTTATGCTGCTGCCAGTAAGTTTATCAATTTTAAAAATATATCCACCAGTAAGTGAATCTCCAGCAATATCATTTGAATCTAACGTGGCAATATCAATTCTGTTTTCATCCCTTTTAATACGTTCCATAAACGAATAAACACCTTTGTATGAACCATCTAAAACTAATTCGCAATATACATGTCGCGGCGACCAAGGCTGCATTCTCGAGAAAATGTCGAAAGTTATTTCATTGCGCATTAACGTTTTATCGGGATAAGCACCATAAAGCACCCAATCGTTTTCAGATGGCATACCAAGTATAGCAACATTTAATTTCAACCCTACCGAATCGCGCGTTTCTACGCCATACGATTTTTTAGGATATTGTTGTGATGTGGAGCCACGTAATTCGATGCCAATGCTTCCAAAATAATCGTTGTAAGCATCTGTAATATAATTTCGAACCCCAGCACCATTATTAATTATACCCATTTCGCAGGTTATCTTTTCTTCGTCAATTATAGTTTGCCCATAGGTATTAATTACTACAATTGGAAGATTAGAATCTGTAAAATCAACTTGCGCTTGAAGTATATGCAAACAACCAATAAAAAAAATAAGGAGTAATTGTTTTAACATATTTAATGGTTTATTTTAAATATTCATTTTTTACTGCCAAGCTAATTAGTTTCCATATTTGCTTCGCAGATAAACAAATTTACAACCTAATTAGCAATTTTGTAGCAGATGGGGAGATTTTGCTGCAATGGGGTTTCGCCAAGTTAAAAAATGGTGATGATTGCAAATTACGCTGCGTTATAAATTTACTCAACTTTATTAATAGTGCACTTAATCTAATTCCAAATCACACAATTAAGTATTCCACCTTCTTTGGCGAGCTCAAAGCAGTTGATTCCCTCAACTGTTTTGTTAGGATAAAGGTCACGTATTAATGCAAGCGTTGCTGCATCTTTATTACCTTCGCATTCATATTGGGGCACCACTATTAGGTCATCAGTTTCAAAATAATTGATATAACATCCAATCGCGTTCCAAGAATCTATTTGCTTTGACTTAAAAGTAAAGGCAGGAACAATAATCACATTAATTTTATACAGCGCTATAAATTTATCAACGGCTTTTTGCCAGTAGCGGTATTCAATAGATGGATCTGTTAGCAAAATGGTGTTCGCATTGTAAAAGCGCACCATGCCGTCGGCATGTCCTGTAATTTCAGAACGAATAGATGGAAATATCATTACTTCCGCTTCTAACAGCCGCTCTAGTTCTTGTAACAATTCTTTTTTATTGGTGTTAGGATTCTCCAAAAATATTCTGTCACTTATTATTACCCGCTCACCACCAAAAACAACATTGCCACCATCGAGGTTAATATCAGCATAAATTGCTTCAATGCCATTTGCAGCATTAACATCAACCGGAATAGAACGCAAATGAGTATAATCATTTAAATAAGATGGCTCATATCTAAATTGAACAAGTTTATTTTTATTTACGCGGACAGGCATGTAGTCGCGACACCAGATGTCACTAGTGTTTTGTAAGTAATTAATATTTTTGTGGTATTTATTCAATAATGATTTAAATATGTCAAATTGATTCCACTTGTTTTTTAACAATTCAGATACATGAATATTATTAGTCATTTTTTATCAATTTTATTTTGTTGTAATAATTTGTCCAGGCAGCGTGCTTGCGACAACTATGGCACTCATTGCAGTTACGCGAATTAAATACTTTAACTTTCATATACATACATATATTAAGTTTACCAATCATTTTTGTATATAATATGATATCCGAAACTTAGAAATGTAAATATTACTTGCATTTTATGAAATTTAAATTGTTATGTTATTTAAGCAAAGTATTTATTAAAATATTGTGCACTACTCCGTTAATTTTAGAAATATTTTCACCATCGCCATTGTATCTAATTTACAATACTTTCTTAAATCATTTAATATTTGCTCCTTGTTCATCATGGCATCTTTATCACCCGTCACCAATTTCAGAAAAACATCCATTGCCTCGCCACCACTTCCAATCTCTAATGCATCATACGATAATTCAGGAACTAAAACTGGCAATACATTTTTAATAGAGTTGCTGCCTCGCATGGCTGGATTATAATACCATTGTTCACGGAATGGCGTAATTAAATCTTCGAGACGCTCAATGATTGTAAATAATTTATTCCGGTGTTCTTTGAACACATCTGCTAACTCGCGGAGTCGAGCTAATTCAAAAGATTTATTATACGCCCAAACGGTTCCATTATCACCAATATCTTTTATCAATTGTTCCACTAAAGGTCTGCGTGGATCAGCTCCATTCGCATCATCAAGAAATTCGTAATGTTCTGGTTCCGCGCCTATTTCTCTAATTACATGCAGACTGTATTGAAACGGCACTTGCATATAAGGTCTGGTTCCGTCCCAAATTGGAACGGCTGGCATAATTGTTTCAAAGTCGAAGAAATAATAGGGATATACTTTATCGGAAAAGAAATTGCTTATTGAATGAGGATCCATTATTATTGTTTGTTTAATATGCGCTTCCTGAACCAATCGTTGCTTGTCTGATAATGTTTCAGGATCAATGTCTTTAATACTGTAAATTCCTGCTAATATTAATTCATTTGCATTGCGTAATCTCGGAATCATGTAAATGTGATTTTCTGGAGGAAATGCCTTCCAGCAAATTTGTTGGTAAGCACATGCATAAGGCGTGAAACAATGCGAACCAATTGGTATTTGCGGCGCAATTTTTAATTTACCAGTTTTATAAAGATCTTTTATTTTATCACCTAAGCCCGTTAAGGCATTCCGAACCTTTTTGGTTACATCTTCTTTTTGAAACAATTGTTGTATATCAAGATTACCATTCCTAACATAATCGGTATTTAGATGCACCAACTTAATGCCTGAAACTTTTACACCACATGCTTCGGCAACATAGGTTTGAAATGCCAAGTCGATAATATGTTCCTCTTTTACGCTGCCGCTTGATTTTACTTCCCATATTTCCCATCCTTTTTTAACATCAGGTACCAACATATCAACTTTACAAAGTAGTTTGGGTTTTATTTCAGTAATAAAAGTTGCCTCATAAATTGGCAGCCTTTTTTTCATCAAGCTTTTTGTTGGTGCAGCAAGTTCCCACGGCGGAAGTTGGAGGTCGTTTAGGTCGCTGCCGCCAGAAGCAAGTTGTTGCGCAAGCCTGCCAATTGCTGTCCCTTGATCCATTCGAAATTGAATTGCTTCGGTATTTATTTCTGCAGTTTTATTCCACCAGTAATAAAAGGCAAGGTCGCATTGTTCGCCTTTCATAAATCCGCTTTTTGTGATATATGATCTTGTATGCATAAGTGAATTTTTTACGCTGCTTTATTATTTTTGTTTGCTGTATTCAATGTGTTTTCAATACTTGAAATTAGTGTATTAAATGCATTATTTCTTTGTATTGATAATTTTTCACTTTGTGAAACTGGCATTATGTATCCTGTATTTTTTACAATTTCGGCAATCGCATTTTCATCAAGATAGGGTGATTCATAAATTGCCTTTACCAGATTTCTGAACAGCAACTTATTTTCATTAATACTTTCCTCTGCTCTGGTTTTTGCTATTTGAAGTAATTCTTTTGCACGTCGGTCAATAGCACCTTCTCTGTCAAATAATTTATTTGAATTTTGAAACTCCAGTTCGCTTCTCATAAAATAGGGGTCGCCATCAACACCCGTATTTTTCAATGCTTTCATAATGAGGCCGGTGGCCATTTTCAGATCATCATCAGAACCAAAAGTTCTGTTTTCAGTACCGAAAAATATGCCTTCAGCTGCCCATCCGCCGAGCATCATTGCTGCTAAATTTGTAAGCGAATCAAGTGTATGTAATTGAATGCCTGGCCAGTGATGTACTTCTCCAGAAAGTGAGCCGTTAAATGTATTATTGTAAACATATTCAGGAAATTTCCCCATTAAGGTGAGCATCGCATGCACATGTCCCGCTTCATGAATAGCAATCAGTTTCTTATCTCCTTCATGCAAAACATCTTTCAGATTTCGGTTTGACTCGGGTGTATACGGATGACGGAAAATATTTTTTTCGGATGTGAAAATCCAGTTGCAATTTGTTGCGTCCCAATCGAGCAGCCAGGTGAATTCCTTTTTCTTTTTCACGTACAATGCGAATTGTGAAACAGCTGGCCATAACACGCCTCTTATTGTTGAAATTAGTGGACGCACTCCTTGTGCAGGATAAACACCTTCTTTATAAATAAAATCAATTGTTCCCGGCTGAATAATTAAATTAGTATTGTAAACCGAGTATAATTGTTCCGCTATCCTGTTTGATTCGCGTTGAATAATCTCCCGAAAATTTGCCGCTGATAAAGTTGGATATAGAATATGGATATTACCCAACCGTGCAATCTGTTCAGGTCTGAAGCGCAATCGCAAAGCATTTTTAATTTCCTGCACACCAATGCGTGACGAAAATTTATGAAATGCGTCAGCATGCAAATCACGGCGCATATTTCCAGACATGTCATACGCTTCATCAAGATTTCCAATCACAAATATGAGTGAGCGTGAGCAATCTACAGTTTGCGGTTGCATTAAGGTTTGCACTATACGGTCGAGCTCATTCAGTTGTTCTTCAGCTGTATGTGTCAGCGCAAAATTTCTCCACACATGAAATATGGCATATTCCGGATCCAGATCGCCCAACAGCGCCCAAGCAGTTCTTGGAAAAAACCACAGTGGTTCATTATCGTCTTTCCATTCGTTATCTTCGAATAGTTCTACAAATTGAGTAATATGTGTAATAACGGCGCCGTTTTTTACGCGAACGCCACGTTCTAGTGCATAGCGCATCCGCTTGATTACCATACGCAACTCAACCAATCGCCAGGGAAAATCCGCTTCTTGAAATGTACCGCTGTCCAGCAGTTCCCAGATATAGTTACTTACGCGGAGTTTTTCTTTTTTCTCTTCGTCTAGGGTGCGGAAGAACTGGAATTCATCCATTATTAAAAGCATGCGTTCGCCATTGCGGTTATGCTTAATTTCTGTGAACACCTCTCTGTTAGAGGAATTGCTCAAATCAATCCTGTAAGTGCGTTCCGATAGTTCGAGTAGCGCTGATAATCTGTTTACCAGAGTGCTTTTTCCGGTTCCTGTCATACCCCAAAGATTAATCACAACCGGACGCAGATTCCACTCGGGAATAAGGTACCAAGGGGTAACTGCATCAATAACGCGTTCAATAACAGTTTCGAGTCCAACAAATTCTTGTATTAAAGTTTCCTTCGCCAATTGTAGCCGGCGGCGCGATTCTCTGAGTAGATTATTTTGCATATAGTTAATATTTTAATGCAAAGTAAAACACCCACTCCGCCACTACTTGTCGGAGTTAAAATAAAAGTCGTACATTTTTTTTATTTCTACTTTCATTTCCTTTACGAGTTCGTTTGGTGACAGCACCTTCACGCGGTTTCCAGCCATCAAAAATTGCTGGACCAATTCCAAGTTGATGGTTACTTTAAGTGAAAAAAGTTCCCATTTGTTTTTTACCCCCAGGTGTTGCTGACTATTGTGCATAGGCAAGGTGTTGAGGTATTGAGCATGCCGTGGGGTAGCTAGAAATCGTACTTCAACAGGAGGTCCACTTTTATAAAAAATGCCTACCTGATTATTAAAAATATCTTTCGGGTTGCCTTTATATGGATGATAACGAGTTTTGCTCCGTTCAACATTTACAATCCGGTCGATACCCAATATGCGCAAATTCCCTTCATATTCGCCAACAACATACCAGCGTCCGGCATAAAATTTTAGCAACCAAGGTGAAACGTCAAAACTGTGCGCATTGTCCTTGTCAAAAGCTTGGTAAGCAATCAACAGATTATATCTGCCAGAAATTGCTTCAAAAAGCTGATCAAGAAAATCGGTGCCGCTCAATTGGCCGTTGCTACTTAAGTCAATCACCTTAACATCTTTCATACCGCCTTTCATGATTGTGCTTAGCAGTTTCGCCGACTGAAAATGCTCACCCAATTCACAAAATGCTTTTATATTCAGTTCGGTGTCTTGTGATATCTGATAAGCGCGTTCATTTTTGTTATAAACAACATCTATATTAAAGTTAGACCTTAGTCGCTTAAAATCGCGTTCTAAGGTTCGATTACTAACATTTATTTCCCGGTTTTCCAAATAGAACTGAATAGCGGCAAGGCCGCATGATTTTTTATAACTAAGACAGCGGATAATTGCAATCAGGCGTGGGAGCGGGTAGGAGGGCATGGGTGGAAAGTTGGAAAGAAGAATATTTTAATTACTTATGCCAAATAAATATTTGCCATACTGTATATCTTTTAATTCACCTTTGTGCGGACTGCGCGTAGCTGGAAAAAGTAAAAGTATATCTATCATTTTATCTTTGTAATTTAATATGTATTTCTCATTGTGTGCAGTTCCTTTTTCAGCAATTGGTCCTAGTAAATTAAACTGGGTGTTTTTGAGATCTTTTAACAAATCTTCATAAGCTCTTTTATAAACACAACAGATCCTTTTAATTGTTGAATTATTATCAAGATAGTTAAATAGATAATTATTTTCAATAATATTTTCAATATTTATTAAGTCTTCGTCTGCAACTGAATTTAATTTCTTTCTCTCAATTTTACAGAAAAAATCTAGAAACCCCAACTTCTTATTTATACAAAATGTTTTAATCCTTTCATTGTTTTCCAATTTACTTAAATCGGCATTCCTGTGTTTGGTTTGTTTTAAAGGACTGTAAGACTTATCGTTAATAAATATGTTATCAATCCTGTTCCAAAATTGGTTAAGTGGGCTAGAGTAGAAAAAATATTCATCCATTTCCTGCTGTGTTCTTTTAGTCGGAGGAAAGGTTCCAATAATTAGTGTTTCTGCATTTGCAGGTAAAAATCCACCGATAACTCCTGTTAAAGTTTGTTCTGATTTTTTATAATATGGGTGTACTTCCATCATAATTATTTTTAATTAGGAAGTTCAATAACAAATATAGTAACTATTTTGCTAACTATCAAGTATTTTACAAATCTATTTCCTTAAAACTAATGGCAATTCTGCAATAACATTTGTGGGGCATACTAATAAATTTCATCTAAATATCTCGTAATAAATATCCTATCGAATTGGTCAATGCAGATATTGCTAAAGGCAACGTGCTCAAAAGGAGTAAAATCCTCATTTAGCAATTGCATTTTAGTTGGTTGCGCACTGTTTATTGTGTGAATATCACCGCTTCCTACTGTCCATTTATTTCTTTCTTTATCTAACGCAATAGCGACTACATTTTCTACTAAACCATAATTTTGTTCATCGCATTGAAAGGTAATGCCATCCAAATACGAGTAGACAAACATCCCATTTTTTTAAGCAACAAATGCTTGTTCACAATTAGTAGTCACACATTTAACGTTGGCACTCCCAAACATGGCCAAATAGGTAGGTGTTTGTGCATAGAGAATTAGTTGTGCTATAACACCTGTGGCTAATAGTAGTTTTTTCATAAGATGCCAAATATTGTTAACGAACAAAATCTTACAAAATTGCACCACTATAATTTTGGTTTTTGCTATCATGTGCAAAAATCGGTGAAATTGAACACCGTGCGCCGGTGAGAATTCTGATCTTTTACCTAAAACAATATCAATGAATTTTTATATCTAATTTGCCAAGAATAACTAGCAGCATTCACCAATCTTTTAAATATCGAAAAGCTAAAGTTCAACAACAACTGTTTCCGCTCACTAACCCAAAAATTCATTTCACTCATCGCCACCTACTGTTTACTCATTGATTGTATGTATTTTTGTTTTTATGCGCAAGTTCGTACAAAATATGTCAGATAAGATAAATGCTCTTTTGGTGGATGATGAACTTCCCGCTTGCGAAACTTTAAGCTGGCTGCTTCATGAATATTGTCCCGAAGTGCTTGTAGTTAATATGGTACATTCGGCAAAGGATGCACGCGATTTTTTAACACAATACAATATCGATGTAATTTTTTTGGATATTTCTATGCCCGGTCAAAATGGTTTTGACCTTTTATCGTCGCTGCCAGAAAATAAATACCAGGTAGTTTTCGTAACTGCACATAACGAATACGCTGTAAAAGCATTTCGCGAAGCAGCAGTAGATTATTTATTAAAACCCGTAGACGCTGCTGAGTTGAAACAGGCAGTGTTAAAAGTAGTGGAGCGCCTATCAATTAAAGGGGATATTAACCATAACTATGAAAGGTCGATACAGGAAATCATAACTAAGTTTTCCACTTCTTCAAAATTGAACCGCATAGCTGTGCCACATGCAGGGGGAATACATTTCATATTTGCTAAGGATATAGTTTATATGGAAGCCGATAGTAATTACACCATCTTTCATCTTGTAAACGGCAGTAAGATTGTTGCATCCAAAACCATGGCAGAATTTGAACTACAACTTCCTGAAGGATTCTTCCGCATACATAAATCTTTTCATATTAATCTGAGTCATGTAGTAGAATATATTAAAAAAGACGGCAACAGTGTAATTATGAAAGATGGCTCGTTATTACCGGTTTCCCGAAGAAAAATTCAGGAATTAATACAGGCATTGTTAATTCAATGATATGGCAAAACAATTCATAACCTGTTTGCTCATTATTTGTTCAGTTAAAAGTTTTTCTCAAAATTTTTACAGTAAACAATTTAATTACCTGAACGGCCTTCCAACAATGACTATTTACAGACTATATTGTGCTGATGATGGATTTATCTGGATTGGAAGTGGAATTGGTCTTATAAGATATGATGGCGTTGCATTTGAAACATTTAGTACGGAAGACGGTCTCCCGGATACAGAAGTGACTATAGTTTTTGGTGATAAACAAAACAGGATCTGGGGGATTACATTTAATGGAAAGGTATTTTTTATAAAAGACAACATCGTTTACAACGAAAAAAACAGTTCCCTTTTAGCGGAATTAAATAATAAATACAGAATATCCGATTATTTAATCACTTTATCCAATGAGTTATATCTTTATTCCCCTTACGATATTGTGAGAATTGAAGAAGAATCCATAGTAAGAATAAACAATAAATATGATAGCAAATGCAATCCTATTTCTGGATTATTTGAACTGGATAATAAGATTTACTTTTCAGTAAGGTGCGATAAAACAATACTTAATTATTGTCTAAAAAACGATGTTGCAGAAATTACAAATAATGAAATTGTATTGCCTTTACTTTATGCTAATGCAAATGCTAATGCTCAATATTTTTATATTACCTACAAGGGAATTATTTCTAGTAAGACATCCACATTATTAGTTCCAGAAAATTTTAATCCGAATTTAAATCAAACACCCTATCTTTTTGTTGATTCTAAAAATGATCTTTGGTATTTCGACCTCAATAAAGGAATACAATATATCCATAACGGCAATTCCACAACGCTACTTTCCGAATACCAAGTAAATGGTATCGCTCAGGATTTTGAAGGTAATTTTTGGATTTCTACTATATCGAACGGGATATTTGTTTTTTATGCTGATTTTTTTAATAAGGAACAAATTTTTTCCCACAACGAAGCTTCATTTTTGCCAATTAATTGTTTGTTTATTGATAGCACTGAAAATATCTGGGCAGGCAATTCGATTGCAACGGTCATTTTGATTGACAAACAAAAAAATAAAAGCAATTTCAGCCTCACTGATATTAATAAATATGCAAGAATAATTGATTTTAAGGTCGCTGGAGATTTGTTGCTGATTGGTTCTGATGAAGGTGTATTTGAAATTAATAGAAATGGGAGTGATCTAATTCCCCGGAAATTAGGGGGAAGCTCAGTAAAATCCTTATCCGTGTTAAATGATAATGAATTTGCTGCAGCATTTTCTTATGGTGTTTCAATTTTTAGTCGTAAGAATAATACATGGACCCAGCATCGAATTTTTGCTAAAAGATCATTTAGTGTTCAATATAATAAAAACATGCTTTGGTTCTCTTCTGAAAGTGGAATTTATATTTACAAAGATTCCATAAGCAGAATTAATGTTCCCGAGTTGGATGGAAAACGTATACTTGATATTGAGTTTTATGAAAAGGAGAATCTTATACTGATCTCTACTGATGGATATGGAATTTATGCAATTGACGGAAGGGAATATTCCTTAAAATGGCAGGCACACTCTCAAAACGGCTTAACTACCAACCTGACACGCCAAATGCAATTGATAGGTGATACCTTGTGGGTAAATTCGCCTGCCGGATTAAACAGAATAAAAATAAAAAGAAACGGGTTTCAAAAATTAATTCCGCTTACTACATCAAACGGTTTACCAACTGATGATGTAAGAGATTTTTATATTGTAAATAATACGCTTGCAATTGCAGGTGATTTTGGTGTTTTAAAATGGAATAATTTTATTACCCCGGTTAATTTGCCTACACCAAAGTTTCATTTTATAAATATTATTTCTGAAAAAGGTTCATTCAGAAATAACGAAAAAATTATCGCTGATTATAAAAAGGGATTTATCAGAATACATTATGCAGCAATTCGGTATGCTTCAACAGTACCACAGGTAGAATATGCTATTGACAATGGAAACTGGCAAACTGCTGCTGTTTCCATGCTGGAATTAAGTGGATTAAGCCCTGGTTTGCACCATCTTCAATTCCGTTTGATAAACGGAGATATCATTCCTTTGCCCAATAATTCACTTACTATAAATATTGAAGCTCCCTTCTACGCTCAAAGATGGTTTAATCCCCTTTTTATAGGAATTATTGCTATCCTAATCTCTTCCGTTATTATTTTTAGAATCAACAAAACCAAACAAAAGGCTGTAATTCAATTAAAGTTAAGTGAGGATCTTGCTTTCGCCGAACAACAAGCTTTACAATCCATGATGAATCCTCATTTTATATTTAATGCAGTTAACTCAGTACAACAATATATTATCAGAAACGATAAAAAAGAGGCAAATAAATATCTTACACAATTTGCCAGATTAATTCGCCTTAATTTAGAAACGTCAAAAAGTAAATACACAACGCTGGAAGAAGAAATTGAACGGCTTTCGCTTTACTTACAATTTGAAAAGGTACGTTTTGGCGACAAGCTGCAATATGCTATTACAGTGTCACCAGAATTAGAAACAGATAAAATTTTTATCCCCTCTATGATTATACAGCCATTTGTAGAAAATGCAATATGGCATGGGTTAATTCCAAAACCCGAAAATGGTCATGTGCGTATCAATATTGAAAAACAGGATTTCAATTTAATTATAATGGTAATCGATAATGGAGTAGGATACACTATTTCAGAAACAAAGAAAACAAATACCATTAAAACGAGTATGGGCGCCATTATTACCAAAAGAAGGCTCGAATTGCTTGAAAAGCAAACTGGCAAAGCACATTTTTTCACAACCAAAGCAACAGATCCCGACAGTGAAACCGCTAAAGGAGTTACAATTGTAATCACCATTCCACTTAATGGTGCTCCCATTCAATAACCCATATTGCACTTTAAGATAGTAATAATACCATTCACTCATTTACGGCAAGTTTAATATTGATTTTATTGATTTTTGAGAAATTATTATTACCCATAAACCAAATATTTATGCAAGCGACTTTTTCACGACATTTAACTGCATTAACACTTTGCTTATTTTGTTTTTTTTGCAGTTTTGAAACAAAGGCTCAAATAGCCGGCGATTCCACCATTTGTATTGGAACTTCTTCATACTACACCACTAATTTAACAGGAACCATAACATGGACAATAGCGCCAACTGGTCCAACACTCAGCGCAGCGGGCAATACCGTTTCCATTACCTGGACAGTTGCAGGAACCTATACCTTAACTGCATCTAATGGCACAGCGGTAGAAACCTTTATAATAAATGCGTATGCTATACCTGAACCAGATATCCAATATGCTTTAAATCCCTGCTCCATTGGTGGCGGGGCAGGAGGATTTCCTGCTGGCGATATGGCATGCGACACTTTTTGTGTTGATGAAATCGTAAATTATTTTGTTACAAATACGCCTGGCAGTACCTACAACTGGACAATATTTGGAGGTACAATTATTAGCGGACAGGGAACAAATTCGGTTCAGGTAAAATGGAACACAGCAGGAGGAACTGGATTAGGCGAATGCGGAATGTTATGTCTTGAAGAAATAAATGCTGCAGGGTGTACTAGTAAATTAGCTTGTGTAGGAGGAGTTTCCGCCTATCCAAATGGTACAGTTGCTATAGGCTCAACATCTGCAATTGTTGCTGGTGTAATAAATGCCTGTTTAAATGAGGTTATCACATTTATCAATAATTCAACAGGACCCTTTACGTCATACACCTGGGATTTTGGAGATGGTAATTTTACTACAACTTTAGGTGCTACCAATGTTACAAATAGTTATTCCCTACCCGGAACTTATACTGTTATTTTAACAGCAAGTACCGATTGTTGCAGTAATAGCGATACTATCACTGTAGTAGTTAGTGATCTTCCCGGACCCGATATTTTTTGTATTACTCCTGTTTGTTCAAATGAACCGGAAGTGCAATATTGCACAAGTGTAACCGGTTGTACTTACACCTGGGTAGTTACCGGCGGAACCATAATTTCAGGATTGGGAACTTCATGCATAACAGTTGATTGGGGTCCTGGTCCAGTTGGCACAATTTCTTTAACCGTATCAGGTTGTTCACCTGCAGTTTGTGCTTCTACAACAACCGTTTCGGTTCCCATTATGCCAAATGGTAACTTTAATATTTTAGGTCCTTTAGTGGTTTGTGTTGGCGCAACAGAAACCTATAATGCACCCTATATTCCGGGATCTCAATACACCTGGACATTAATTGACCCATCAGCCGTAACAACAATTTTACCTTATAATACACCTCCATATATTCAATCAGTTACCTTCAGTTCGCCTGGAAATTATACGCTTATTTGTAATATGGTGAATGATATTTTAGATTGTGAAGGAGCTGATACTATTATTATAAAAGTACTGCCAAGCTTTAGTATTTTTGGCCCAACAAGTGTATGCGTAAATAATCCTCCCTCATTTTTTTCTTCTGCAAATAATTGCAATTGGGTAACAACATCACCGGGTAATTCACCACAAACAGGAACAAGTGCGTCATTTGTATTTAATACAGTAGGAACTTATACCGTAACTGCAAATGCAATTCCTTTAAATTCGGTTTGTAACAATCCGCAAATTATTACAATCATTGTTAAACCAAATCCGCTTGCACCAATTATTACAGGACCAACAATTGTTTGTCCTCAGGGAACCTACACCTATTCCACATCAGGATATTCACCGGGCGTGTCTTATAGCTGGAGTTTTATTGATGTTTTCTTTAATACTGCATCAGGCAATACAAATCCTTTTTCATTGACTTTACCGGCTGCATTTACAAGCGGATCACTCACCTTAACAGTAACAGAAAATGGTTGTTCTGCAACTACAGTAATAAATTTAAATGCTCCGGCTACACCAACTCCTACATTTACAGGAAATCAAACTGTGTGTCCTGATCAAAATGAAATATATACTGCAATATTAAATTATCCAGGACTATCAAATGTGGTTTGGACAATTACCCCTCCAAGTGCAGGAACAATATTAAGTGGACAAGGAACTGCAACACCAACAATTAAATGGCATGCTGTACTTCCGAATGCATTACAAAATGTACTTCTTACAATTACAGAAACAACATGCCTTACATTAACCGGTTCATTTTCTTTACCAATAACAATTTATCCGCTACCGGTAATAAATGCAAGTGCTGCTCCTTTTTGTCTTGGATCAAGCACTGTTCTACTGCAACCGGTGGAACAGCTTATTCTTGGTTCGATGCTTCCAATAATCCTTATGGCGGACCAACTGCAACTATAACATTACCTGGAAATTATTATGTTGTTGGAACAGATGCAAATGGATGTACCGCAAAAGATTATATTAATGTTGTTGCATTTTCAACACCATATACAATTATCTCTCAATCAAATAGCGGATTGTGCGATACTAATGGTGTGTTACAAAACACTGTTAATTTGGTTGCACTTAACGGCCCTGGTGGATATACCTTTGTATGGCTGCCGGGAGGAGATACAACAAGCTCAATAGGCGCAACTTCTGTTGGCACATATTCCGTGACTGTTACAGATAATAATGGTTGCCAAAATACAGTATATTATAATTTGATTTGTCCACCTGAACCCGATACATGTGACCTTCCAACAAATTGTCTTTGTGTAAATAATACACCAACTGCCGTGCAAGGAAATCCGAATTGTAACGTATATAATTTTACCGCAAATTCAACATGCACCGGAACACCATTTTGGAGTTTTGGTGATTTAACTAACGGGTCAGGAAATGCTGTTTCACATACTTATGCAATAGCAAGTTATTATACTGTATGTTATGCGAATGCAGATCCGGGCTGCTGCCCTCCTGCTGCTGCCTGCACAACAATTGTTGTGCCAGTTGCTGCAGATTTTGATTTTAATATTATTTGTAATACTGTTTCAGTTTCTGATTATTCAACGTTTTTACCCGGTTATAACATTACTGGATATTTCTGGGATTTTGGCGATGGATTTACAACAACTTCGGCAACACCCGGACCTCATACTTATGCATTACCAGGATCTTATACAATTACGTTAACTGTATTTACTGCTTCTGGTTGTCAGGCAATAGCAACAAATAGTTTTGTTTTGAATGGGCCGGCCATATCGGCTACAATTGTTCCTACAGGTTGCAATGGCCCTGTTAATTTCAGTGCAATTACATTGGGTGGTCCAATTGTAGATTGGAGCTGGAATTTTGGAGATACTTACGCTTCCAACGTTCAAAATCCACAACACATATTTAATGCCGCAGGACCATATATTGTTTCTGTTACAGGAACAGATGCAAACGGATGTACTGTTACTGTTTTTGATACTATTAATATTGTAACTCCTCCAGCACCATTTAATTTAATTTATGCAACACCTTCTTGCGGACCCACTTTAATTACAATTCCGGGTGCAGGTTCGTATACTTTATTTCAATGGTATAATAACGGAACATTAATTCCGGGTGCAACATCTAATTCTTATCTTGCAACGTTATCGGGAAATTATACGGTTGTTGTAACTGATTTAAATGGATGTGTAATTACAAGTAATATTGCTCCTGTAACAATTAATCCAACACCAATCATTGCACTAACAGCATCGCCAAATCCACTTTGCAGCAACAATCCCGTTACCATTAATTCAAATCTCAATGGATTTTATACCTTAAACTGGATAGTTGATGGTAGCCCTGTGTTGGGAGGAAATAGTTTAACACTAAATGCATTATCTCCAGGATTACATATTATTAGTTTAAGTGCAATCGACCTTGCTACGGGATGCAGCGATTCTGCTTCCATTACTATTTTAGTAAATCCTTCACCTACAGTGTTTATAACGAACAGCGATCCTACCGGAGTTTGTTCGGGCGATTCTATTCAACTTACAGCAAATTCACCAAGTGCAATTAGTTATTTATGGAGCAACGGCGATACATTTAATCCCGTTTATATTAATTCAAGCGGAACATACAGCGTTACCGTTACCGATGCATTAGGTTGCACTGCATCAGCATCTTCTTTGGTAACAATTCATCCATTACCTGATTTGAGTATGTTACCAATTGGTTGCGATTCTGCATGTATAAATCCAATTGCGAATATTATTAATGGACCACCAGGTATGTTATCTTATAATTGGCAAATAAATAATGTATCAGTTGCTACAACACAAAATTTATCTTTAAGTCCGCTAAACATGCCGGTATATGGAATTCCATATACAGTATCTTTAACTGCAACCACAATAAATGGTTGTGTTGATTCAACATCTTTTGAATATACTCCACTCGATTGCGACTCCACCGATTGTTTCGATTTGGAAGACACAATTTATTGCAACGCAGATGGCACATTTACCATTGAACTTTTAGTTACAAATAATAATACTGCAACATCTACTTATTTATGGTTGCATGATATTACATCACCATTTAGTTTGACACCAACTTTTATTGTGCCTTTAACATTATTACCGGGACAAACTTCCGCACCAATATTTTTAACTGTCAGTTATCCTGCAGGACCACTGCCATCGGAAATCTGTTTCCAGGCATCATTATATAACACAGATTCCTGTTGTCATGATACTTCATTTTATTGCATCCCGATTCCAGTGTGCGATCCATGTGAATTTATAAGTGTTCATACAGATTCTACTGAAGAATGTTGTAAAACAATTTCCATCACCAATAATTATAATTCCACCTATTTTTCCGGAATACAAATAGTTCCGATAACGGCTGGTGCAACTATTGGTTCTGCACAACTCGGATTCCCATATTTAGGATCATGGTCTGCTGCTGGTAGTGCATCACAAATGACCTTTACACCAAATGCAGGATTTATTCCAACAGGAACTATTACATCACTTGTAGAGCTTTGTTTAAATCTCGCACCTGGCACTCCAAGTCCACAAATTGTAATAATTAATTGGTTGGTACCTGGTGCAGTTGAAGGTGATAGTATAGTTTGTGTAGATACTTTAATATTTTATTGTAATGCTCCAATGGAAAACCCTTGTGGCGAAATTATTGGCGATATTATTTGTAATGAAGATGGTACTTATTCTTATAATTATACATTTACAAATAATAGTCCGCAAACAGTTTCTATGCTTGTATTTACAAGTGTTTCTCCATTTGTAAATATTATTCCTAATCCGATAATACCCGCATCACCGATATTGCCAGATAGTTCTTATTCAGGAACTGTAATTATTGATCCCGGTATTTATCCTCCAGGAACTACCATCTGTTTTGATCTTACTTTAGCTGATGCAACCGGTTGGTGTTGTCATACCATGGATAGCATTTGTATCACATTGCCTGAATGCGATTCTTGTGCATGTGGGGAATGGACAACATTTAGTTTCGATTCATTTGATGCAATAAATGGCGATGTAAATTGCGGAGACACTATTAATTTTGAAGTCGGTAACACTATTGTATTTTATGCCGGTGGATATACCTGTATCGGAGATTCATTATGCACCAGTGAACTTACCTGGACTATGAGTGGTCCTGTAAGTGGTTCAGGAACCGGTTATCCAACATTTAATTTCTCTGTTGCAGGATCTTACACCTTAACATTATTTGGTTCATGCGATGGAAATATTTGCGATTCTTGTGTAATTTATTTTGAAATTGCAGACGAGGCTTGTGAATGTGGAACCTGGATGCCATTTAATTTAACCGATGAATCAGGTGGAGGAATGGATACTTATGATGTTGAATGTGGCGGAACATATTCCGGTATAGCACCATTTGGACTTATTTCCTTTAACAGTGGTGGAATTAATTGTATAGGTGATGTTGCTGTTTGTGGTGCATCATTAACATGGAATGTAACAGGTCCAATAACTGCTTCAGGAACTGGATTACCTTCTTTTGCAACTGCAACTGCAGGAACATATGTTTTAACGATTTATGGATATTGTGGTGGTAATTTA
>Ga0105049_10003261_pt1 | contig 19200 bp, 20 predicted proteins | sample MAT06_FD_78087 | JGI IMG/M metagenome (GOLD analysis project Ga0105049, IMG submission 78087) | Freshwater microbial communities from Lake Fryxell liftoff mats and glacier meltwater in Antarctica - MAT-06 | ecosystem: Environmental > Aquatic > Freshwater > Ice > Liftoff microbial mat | place...
GTCGCTCGATCTCGACGTTGTCTACGTCCGCCGCGGGAGCCTCGTCGCGGGGCGCATCGTCATCGTGCACAACGGGCAGCAAGGCGTGACTCGGCTCGCGTGCAACCTGCCTCGTGACCGCTTTACCAAAGCCCAAGTAGCGCAGTTGTATCGCTTCCGATGGGCAGGTGGAACTATGCTTCAAGGAATTGAAATCGTACGCGAATCTGAGGCGCTTCGACACCGGCAACAGGCACATTGTCGAAGGCATGGTCTGGGCAAGCCTGTGTGCCTCGGTCCTCAAGAGGTTCCTCGCTCACGCAACCCAACGCGTGTCCGGCAGGCCGGTCTCAACGAGGCGCGTCGCCATGTGTCGTGACCTGGTGGGTGCGCTCTTCACGGCCCTCACCCTCGGACCCCGACACCTCTCTGTCCCACTCGCGCTGGCGATGAAGTTCCTCGACCTCAACGCCCGACGCGCCGACGTCGCTCGGGACCGGCGAACAGGTCGACTGCAGATCGGGCTCAAACAAGCGAGGCCGGCAGGCCGGCCGCCTAAGTGATCACCTATGAGGCGCTCAGGCGCTCTAGCCCTCGAAGTTGCCGCGTACTGCTTGCGCGAGCGATGCGAGGACAAGAGACGCGGTGTCGGCGCGAAGGATGCGCTGGCCAAGGGTCAGCGGCACCCAGCCGAGCGCTATCAGCGCTTCGGCTTCGGCGAGACCGAGGCCGCCCTCGGGGCCGGTGAGGATGCGTGCGGCGAACTCGGGACGCGCCGTGAGGGTCGGCAACGCCGGGGCTCCTCCACCCTCCCAGAGGAAGGCGCCCGGCCCAGTCGTCGGCATGCCGTCGATCGGGATCGCCACCTCGGGCAGGTCGGTGCGGCCGCATTGATTGCAGGCCTCGCGGGTGATGCTGACGAAGCGCTCGCGGCGGTCCTGGGCCTTCTTCGCGTCGAGGCGGACGACCGCGTGGCGGGAGAAGAAGGGCACGATACGGGTCGCGCCGAGCTCGGTGAGCTGGCGCACGAGGTCATCGGTCTTGCCGCCTTTCAAGAGCGGCAGCCACGCTTCGAGTGGGGCGCACGCGTTGCGATCGGGGCTCGGCGCTGGGCCGAGGACCTCGGCCATGAGCGGATCGCTTTGGGTCAATCGGGCTTCGAACAACGTTCCGTTCGGATCACACAGGACGACCGTGTCGCCCAGGCCCAGACGTAGGACCGTCAGGAAGCGATGCGCATCGAGCGGCACGACGCTGCCAGGCACGAGCTCGAGATCGACGCGGAAGTACTTGGACATCGTCGTTCAGGGCCGCGTGAAGTCGATGCGGACCCATCCGTTCTTGGCCTGGGTACCGCGATGCACGAGGCCTTGCGCGGTGAAGGCAAGAACGATTTCGGCCTCCTGCTCGACCAGGATACCGGACAGGAAGATCTGGCCACCGGCCGCAACGCGCTGGGCTATCGGCGCCGCCAGCAGGACCAGCGTCGGGGTCAGGATGTTGGCGATCACCAGCTCGAACGTGCCGGGTACGTCTTGAATCGGCGTGCCCGCGAAGGTGATGTCCCGCCCCTGGATGGCTGGGTTCAGGCGCAGGTTGTCGCGCGCCGCGAGCACCGCGTTGGGGTCGATGTCGTTGCCGAACGTGTGCTCCGCACCGAGCATCGACGCCGCGATCGCGAGGATACCGGTGCCGGTGCCGACGTCGCACACGGTCCTGGGACCGCTGCCACTGATGTAGGCGTGGTCGACCGCTTCGAGGCAGAGCGCGGTCGTCTCGTGCTGGGCCGTGCCGAAGGCCATCGCCGGTTCGATGACGAGCAGGAACTGCCCGGCTGGGATGACCGGCGCTTCCCACGGGGGCGCCACGACGAAACGGGGCGAGGCCTGCAGCGGCTTGAAGTACTGCTTCCAACGCTCGCGCCAATCATCGTCCAATGGGACCGCGACCATGGTGGCCTCGGGCCACTCGGCGACCGCTTGCCAAAGCGCCAGGCGCGCCGGCTCGAGCACGTGCTCACCGACGTAGACGAGGTAACGCGTGAAGCCCATCGGCACCGGCTCACGCTCACCCGGCAGCGGTGGCGCGTCCCAGCTCTCGGAGGCGAAGCCGCCCGGCGTGACCGCGAGGATCTTCTGCTCCAACGCCTCGAGCTCGAGCGTGTCGGTCTCGGGCACAAGCAAGCGAATCTCCATCCAGTGCAGCGTCTCGCCTTCCATAACGGTCTACCTCAAAAGAAAGAGGCGAGGCCTTTCGACCTCGCCCCTTGTTCAGATCAAAGACGATGAAAGTCGCGCAAAATGGCCCAGATCCTAGGAGGCGCTCCCCGTGAGTGTGGAGGCGTACGCTTCGTACGCGTCCTGCGGCGCTACCGGGGGACCGACGACGGAGATAGGTCATTTTCAGCGGCTTTCAATCGGCGACGACCCAGACTTTCACGTTGGCGATGACGTCCCGATGCAGCTTCACCGGGATCTCGTAGACGCCGAGCGACTTGATCGGGTTCTCGAGCGTGATCATGCGACGGTCGACCGCGAAGCCCTCGCTCTTGAGAGCGTCGGCGATGTCCTGCGTCGTGACCGAGCCGAAGATCTTGTCCTTCTCGTCGGTGGCGACGAGGCGGGTCAGCGTGACGCTGGTGCCCGAGATCTTCTTGCCGATCTCGGCGGCGCGCGCCTTCTCACGCACGACGGTCGCCTCGATGCGATGACGCTCGTGGCCCATCTGGCGCTGGTTGCGCACCGTGGCGAGCACGGCGAGACCACGCGGGATGAGGTAGTTCGCGCCGTAGCCGGGGCGAACCGTCACGACCTGGCCGGCACCGCCCAGATCAGGGACTTCTTTCGTCAGGATGACCTGCATTTCAGACCCCCTTCGCGGCGTACGGGAGGAGCCCGATCGCCCGGGCACGCTTGATTTCCTGCGCCAGCTTGCGCTGGTAGAACGCGCACACGCCCGAGATACGGCGCGGCACGATACGTCCCCGGTCCGTCACGTAGCGCTTGAGCATCTCAGGGTTCTTGTAGTCCAACTCGGCCGCGAGCTGCGGGTCCGACAGGAACGGGCACGTCTTCTTCTTGCCATTGCTCTTGCGTGACATCAGGCCTGTACCTCCCTACGGGCTTCGGCCTTGGCCTTGGCGCGCTTGGCAATCTCCGTGAGGTTGCGACGCTCGGTCTCGAAGTCGAACTGCGCCGGGTCGACGCGGTCCTCGAGAACGACCGTCTGATACTTCATCACGGCCTCGGTGATCTTCATGAGGCGCTCGACCTCGGCGACCGTCTTGTTGGTGCCGAGATAGAGGAGGTAGAGGTAGTGCGAACGGCGGTTGCCGTTGAGCTCGTAGGCGAGGCGCTTGACGCCCCAATCCTCGAGCCGGATCTCTTTCGCGGTCGTCGTGGCGAGACCTTCGCGCAGACGCGAGGTCACCTTCTGAACGCCCTCATCGCCCGAGTCGGGGCTGACGAGCACGATCGTCTCGTACTTTCGCATGAACATGAAACACACCCTATGGACTGAGGCCCGCGAGCACAGGTCGCGAGCAGGGTCGCGCGCCGATCATTGCGATTGGCGACGCGTTGGGGCGGTGGATCTGCCCTGAGCTGCCGCCGAAATCAAGCCTTTTCAGGCGGCTTCGGCGGGGCCGCTGGCGGTGTCTCGGGCGGCGGCTTGGGAGGCCTGGGAGCCGGGGACGGCTTGGGATTGGTCGCGTTCTGGGCCGCGAGCGCGCCCTTCTCGAGGATGAGCGCGACGGCTTTCTCGGCCTTCTCGATGATGCCGGGCAGGAGGATCAGGTCGTCGCCGCGAAAGTCACCGAGTACATGCGGCGTGACATCGCCGTGCTTCGGGCGACCGATGCCGCAGCGCACGCGCACGAAGTCCTTGCCAAAGTGCTCGAAGATCGAGCGCAGCCCGTTGTGTCCGGCATGGCCACCGCCGATCTTTACCTTCACGTCGCCGCTTGGCAGATCGAGCTCGTCGTGGATGACGATCACTTCGGACTGGGTGGCCTTGAAGAAGGTCCCTGCTTCACCGACCGAGGTCCCGGACAGGTTCATCCAGGTCATCGGCTTGAGCAGTGTGACGTCCTTGCCAGCCAGCGTCCCACGCGCCATATGCCCATGGAACTTATCGCGAAAACCTCCGCCAACAACAGCGGCGAGACGGTCCAGGACCATGAAGCCGATGTTGTGGCGGTTGTGCGCGTATTGCGGCCCGGGGTTGCCGAGCCCTACGATCAGCCAGGTCATGAGCAGAATCCGCGAAGTGAAACGCGAGCGACGAAGGGCCCGCGCGTTTCGCGAGCGACCAAGGAGCCGCGAGGAGGCAGCCCTCATAGGCCGCCGCCAAGCGAGCGACGAAGGGCCCGCGCGTTTCGCGAGCGAGTCTACTTCTTCTTGGCGGCGGGGGCGGCAGCGGCCTTGGCAGCGGGAGCCGCGCCCTTGGCGGCCGGCTTCTTGGCGTCCTTGACGACCGGCTTGGCGGCTTCCTCGGCAGCGGCGTCCGCAGCGCTCTTGGCCATGTAGACCTGGATCACGCTGAAGTCGTGCTTGAAGAACGGCGTGACACCCGATGGCATCGGCACCTTCGAGACGGTGATGTTGTGGTCACCGGCCGGGAGGGTGGCCATGTCGAAGTTGATCTTCGCCGGCACGTCGGCGGCCTTGCAGCGCACGACGAGGTCGTCACGCGTGAAGCGCACCTTGCCACCGACCTTCTCGGCCTCGGACTTCCCGGTCGGGCCGAACGGCACGGTGATCGTCAGCACCGTCTCCGGGGTGATCTCCCAGAAGTCGACATGCTCGAGCGTGCGCTTCCACGGGTGGACCGTGTACTCCTGCACGATCGCCATACGCGGCGTCGCTTCGCCCTCGATCGTGAGATCGATGGAGCCGTTGCGGCCAAGCGGCCCCTTCAGGTGGGCGACGATGGCCTTCGGGTCGGCGTTCACGGCGACCGGGGGCTTGCCCTTGGTGTAGACGACGGCAGGCAGGGTTCCGCCGGCGCGGAGGCGACGGTTCGGACCATTCCCGGTGGCGGTGCGCGGGGTCACGGACAGATTCGATCGGGTCATGGCGAACGGTCCCTCGATAGAGATGCGGGCTTTGGGGCGGAAGGATTCGAACCTTCGGATGCGGGAGTCAAAGTCCCGTGTCTTACCACTTGACGACGCCCCAGCAGTTGGCAGGCCGCCTTCAGGGCCGGCGGCAAGTGGGGCGCGTGGGTAGCATGCGCCTTCGCGGACTGTCAACGGGCTTGTGCAGGGCGCCCGGAAGCGCCATGCTGCTGCCCCTGATGCTGGCTGGTACACGACGCTCATGGTTCTTGGCAACAACCCTCGTCGGGGTGGTCGCACTCGCGTCACCGATGGAGGGTCTGGCTGCCGAACCGAAGGTCCGCAACACGCGCGGCGACGGGCCCGCGGCGAGAGACGTCAGCGACGAACGTGAGTCTCCAGGCGAGAAGGCAATGGAGGCCCCTCTGGTCGACGACCTCGACCGCGCGCGCACGCTCACCCCGCCGCCGGGTGGCCTGTCAGGCAGCATCGAGGCGAAGAAGGAGCCGGAGGCGCCCAGGATCGCGCGCGAGACGGCGAGCGTCGTCTTTCATGCACGCTGGGTGACGCTGCCGGGGGCGATCTTCAAGGCCTTCTTCAAGGACTATCAGAGCCTCTCGCAGCCGTCCTTCGGCGCGGCCTACGAGTGGGGCGATCTCGATGGCGAGATGTGGGCGGTCGAGCTCGACTGGTCGGGGCTCACGACCGATGCCGGCAACTGGCTCGAGACGGCAACGCCGCCGTCGGGCGCGAGCTACGCGGAGCCCGGGCTGCACATGATCTCGGTCGACGCGATGTATCGCAAGCAGTTCCCGATCACGGGCAGCTTCCGCGCGATGTTGGGCGGTGGCCTGGGCCTCGGGATCCTGCTTGGCGACATCGAGACGGCCGAGGTGCTGCCGACCTGCGTGGAGCCGGTCAGCAAGTGCGCGCATTGGCCCGGCGCGACAGACGAAACGGCGGAGCTGCCGACGCGCATCGTGCCGATCGTGCATATCACGGGCGCCTTCGAGCTCGATCTTGGTGAAGGCTTCACGGTGCGCCTACAGGGCGGCTTCCGTGACCTCTTTTATGCTGGGTTGTCGGTCGGCAAGACGCTCTGATCGATCGTCACGGCGTCGCCTTGTAGGGCGGCAGCAGCGCGTCACCGAGCACGTCCTCGATCATCAGCCAAGGTCGCTCGCGCGACTCGGGCAGGCGGTCGGTCGGGAGCTCGAACGTCGCCTCGGGGGGCAGGCTCGAGACGCTCTGGGTGAGCTCGAGCGTGAACTTCGCCATGCCCTCTGGGCTCGGCGTCTCGCCTTCGATGATGATCTTCGCCGCGATGACGAGGCCCTTGTCGCTCGTGGCCAGCTCGGCCTGGATGCGGGTCGGGCGATGGGTCGCAGCGATCCAGCGCGCCACCGTGGGATCGTGATCGCGCAAGGCGCTGAGCTCGACCTCGGAGAGCGCGCGAGGGCGCACCGCCGGATCGAGGTCGACCGAGGTCCAGGTCACGCGCACACCGCCGAGCACGTCGGGGTGGTCGCCGCCAGCGGCGAGCGGCTGCGTGCGCAGATAGTCGGTGAACGCCGCGCGCGTGAACTCGCCCAGGCCGAGCGCCTCCGCGAGAGTGCGCTGCGCCAGACCGTCGAGCACGTCGCGCTCGATCCATTGCCCATCGCCGCGCTTCCAGGCGAGGGCGTGGCCGTCGAAGACCGTCTCGGTCCGATCCCGTGCGGTTGCCTCGACCTTGGGGTCGGCCACGGCGGGCGAGGTGTAGACGCGCGCGTCGCTGACGCGAAAGCGGTCCTTGTCACGATCGATGCGCCGCTCGATCGCGAGCGCATGGCGGCCGGCGCTGCCGACGAACGTCAGGCTGAGGCGGGCGTCGACGCGGGTGGCGATGGCGGCCTTCGTCGGCGAGCTTGCGTCGCGGTCCACGAGGTTTGGGCGCGCATGCGCGAGCGCCCGTTCGAGCGCGCCGTCGGGTCCGGTAGCGTCGCTCGTGCAGGCGAGCATCAGCGGCAGAAGTAGGAGTGGCGCGGATCGGATCACGATCGCGAGGACGTATCGGCGCCAAGGATTGTTCCCGGGGCGACGGTGGTGCCGGCCAGGAACGCCGGGATCGCCAGCGCCTTCTTGCCTTCCATCTGGACGACCCCGAGGGCCAGACCACCGTCCCCGGTCTGGACGATCAGCGCGTCGCGGGTGGCGCTGATGATCGTGCCCGGACGAGCGCCGGTGGCACCCTGGACGACCGACGCAAACGGCAGCAGCCGCATGACCTTGTCGCCAAGCGTGGTGCGGGTGCCGGGCCACGGATGAAACGCCCGGATCTTACGTTCGATCGCTGAGGCCGGCAGCGACCAGTCGATCGAGGCATCCTCCTTCGTGAGTAAGGGCGCGAGCGTCACCCCGTGCTCGGGCTGCGGCGTCTCGCCCGCCGTGCCGTCCGCGATGCGATCGAGTGTCTCGACGAGCAGCGCACCACCGAGCGTCGCGAGCTTGTCATGCAGCGTCTCGCCGGTGTCGGAGGTGCTGACCGGAAAGCCTCGCATTGCGAACACGGCGCCGGTGTCCATGCCGACATCCATGCGCATGATCGAGACGCCCGCGTCGGCGTCGCCGTGGAGCACCGCCATCGTGATGGGCGACGCACCGCGCCAGTGCGGCAGGAGGCTCGCATGCACATTGATGCAGCCAAGGCGTGGGACCTGAAGAGCTCGTGGTCCCAAGAGATGACCGAAGGCAGCGACGACGCCAAGGTCGGGCGCGAAGCCCTTCACCCAGTCTCGGAACTCGCGCGTGCCGACCCGGTCAGGCTGGAGGAGCGGCAAGCCGTGGGCGAGCGCAAGCTCCGCGACCGGAGGCTTGGCGAGCGTCTGACCGCGACCCTTTGGACGGTCGGGCTGCGACACGACGGCAAGCACGCGATGGCGGCTCGCGAGCACCGCTTCGAGGGAAGCACGGGCAAACTCGGGCGTGCCCATGAATACGAGGTCGAGAGGCTTCGAGGTCGGTGCGGGGGCCTGAGACATCAGAGACGGGGGCCTCCGACGGAGGTCTTCAAGACCGCGTCGCCGGCCGCGGCCGCCTCGCGCTCGGATGTGATGCCGTGCACGCGCAGGATGTCGGCCAGCTGCTTGTCCTCGAGGTCCTCTTCGCGGCGGCGCAGGTAGTCGCGCACGACCAGGGTCTTCTGCACGGGAGAGAGGCGGTCGACGAACGTCACGCCGTTCAGGTGGTCGAGCTCGTGCTGCATGCAGATCGCCAGGAGCCCGTCGGCCTCGAAGTCGATGAGCTTGCCGTGGATATCGTAGGCCTGGACGTGCAGCTGCTTCTTGCGACGGACCTCGGCCACGAGGCCGGGGAATGAGAGGCAGCCCTCGTCGTAGGTGGTCTTGCCGTACGAGTCGAGGATCACTGGGTTGATGAGGTGCATGAACGCCTTGCCGTTGGTGTCCGGCTCGACGTCCATCGTGATGACGCGGATGTTCCTAGCGACCTGGGGCGCGGCCAGGCCGATGCCATTGGACGCGTACATCGTCTCGCGCATGTTCTCGACGAAGTCGACGATGTCCTGGTCGATCTCGGTCACATCCGCGCTCTTCCGGATGAGGATGTCGTCGGGATAGATGACGAGGGGCAGGCGAGCCATGGGAACCTCAGCGGGGAAGTGCGGCCGGGTCGGCCGGGCGTGCCCCCGCGAGCGCACGCTCGTAGCGCATCGCGAGCTCCGGATCCGAGAGGATGAGGGACGCGTCAGCGATGCCGCGGGAGATCTCGTTCAGGATGTCGATTTCGTCGGGGTTCAGGCGCCCGGGCCACCCGCGCGGACTGAACCTGCGCGCAAGGCGATCACGCTGCTCGCGCACGGCGTAGGGCGAGCCGCCGGGCTCGACCTCGAGGATCGAGTGGTAGTCGCCAAAGCGCACCTGAGCAAGCTTCGAGACGAGATCCGGATGGGGTTCGCGGGTTTGTGGGTCTTCGTCCGGCGCCTCGGGACGGCGCGACCTGCGACTGGTAGGCAGCTCGGGAGTGGGCGTGGGCGTGGGCGCGGGCTCGGGCGCGGGCTCGGGTGGGGGCTCGGGTGGGGGCTCAGGCGCGGGGGCGGGCTCCGTCGGCTCACCGCGCGAGAAACGCGCGAGCCTGACCACCGCATCGGCCCCGTTCGGCACCTCGACGAACGCGGCCTCGGCCGCGACCTCGAGCACCCAGCCGCGTGCACGCGCCCCGTCGGCGCCGGTCGGGACGATCACCACGTCGGGCGTGATGCCGCGAAGAAAGGTCCAGGCGCTCTGCTTGCCAACCGCGCCGAGCACCTGATGCCCGGCCGAGCGCAGCTCGTGCGACAGGCGACGGGTTTCCTCGACATCGAAGCCGACCACCAGCGCGTTCACGATCTCTCCTTGACCCTTCAAGGGCCTCCTCGATGCATGACCCTAGCGCCCGAAACCCGCGACCGACAAGGTGATCTGAACTGTGGGACGAAAATCCGCAAACGGAGGCGACATCCTCGGGATTTTGCGCTAAAGGCGCCCCGCTCGCCCGCCCCGTACCCCGCGGGCGTTGTTGTTTCGTGCCCGAGGGCAGCCGTTTTGCGGCCTTCGCGCAACCACCCCGAGGAGGACTGCCGTGATTTGTGGACTGTCTCGCAGCGCTTGGACCGGCCTAGGCCGGACCACAGGGGCCATGCTGGCCCTGGCGCTCGTCTTGTTGCCTTCGCTCGCCTTCGCGAGCGAGATCCCGCCGCTCCCGGACCTCGACAAGGTCACGTTCTTCGGCGGTATCACCGGTAAGACCCTCCTCTACATCGGGCTTGGCGTGTGCGTGCTGGGCGGGCTTTTCGGCGTCATGTACGCCAAGCAGCTCAAGAACCTGCCGGTCCACAAGTCGATGCTCGACGTTTCCGAGCTCATCTACGCGACCTGCAAGGCCTACCTGCGTAAGCAGGGCAAGTTCATCCTCGTCCTCTTCGTCTTCATCGGCGCCGTCATGGTCGCCTACCTGAGCCTGCGCGGCGGCCATGTGCCCGCCCCCGGCAGCGCGGCTGAGGCGGCCCACCTGGCCGAGCCGAGCCTCATCGTCAAGATCATCGTGACGCTGGCGTTCGGCCTGGTCGGCATCGCCGGCAGCTATGGCGTCGCCTGGTTCGGCATCCGCATCAACACCTACGCGAACTCGCGCGCAGCCTTCGCCGGCCTAAAGGGCCTGCCGTTCCCGACCTACGCCATTCCGCTGAAGGCCGGCATGTCGATCGGCATGCTGCTCATCTCGACCGAGCTCATCATGATGCTCGCGATCATCCTGTTCGTGCCCCCGTCGATCGCCGGCATCTCGTTCCTCGGCTTCGCGGTCGGCGAGTCGCTCGGCGCCGCGGCACTGCGTATCGCGGGCGGCATCTTCACAAAGATCGCCGACATCGGCTCCGACCTCATGAAGATCGTCTTCAACATCAAGGAAGACGACGCGCGTAACCCCGGCGTCATCGCCGACTGCGTTGGCGACAATGCCGGCGATTCGGTCGGGCCTTCCGCCGACGGATTCGAGACCTACGGCGTTACCGGCGTCGCCCTCATCACCTTCATTCTTCTCGCCGTCCCCAACGAAGTGATCCAGGTCCAACTGCTCGTCTGGATCTTCGTCATGCGCATCATGATGGTCATCACCTCGGCCGTTTCTTACTTCATCAACGAGGCCATGGCGAAGGCCAAGTACGGGAAGGCCAAGGAGATGGACTTCGAGAAGCCGCTGACGAACCTCGTGTTCCTGACCTCGTTCATCTCGATCGTCGTCACCTATGGTGTCTCGGCCCTGCTCATCCCGACCATTGGCGGCGACGCCAGCCAGTGGTGGAAGCTCTCGACCATCATCACTTGCGGCACGATCGCCGGCGCGCTCATCCCCGAGCTCGTCAAGGTCTTCACCTCGACCCATTCGGCGCACGTCAAAGAAGTCGTCCAGGCCTCTCGCGAAGGCGGCGCCTCGCTCAACATCCTGGCGGGTCTTACGGCTGGCAACTTCTCGGCCTACTGGCTCGGGATGGCCATCGTCGGCCTGATGGCTATCGCCTACTTCGTGTCGCACCTCGGCTTCCAGTCGGACGTGTTCGTCATCAGCCCGCTGGCGGCCGGCGTCTTCGCGTTCGGCCTCGTGGCCTTCGGCTTCCTCGGCATGGGTCCGGTCACCATCGCGGTCGACTCGTACGGCCCAGTGACCGACAACGCTCAGTCGGTGTTCGAGCTCTCGCTCATCGAGACCGCCCCGAACATCCGTGAGGAGCTCAAGCGCGACTTCGGCTTCGAGCCGGACTTCGAGGCTGGCAAGCACTTCCTCGAGGCCAACGACGGCGCGGGCAACACGTTCAAGGCGACGGCCAAGCCGGTGCTCATTGGCACGGCGGTCGTCGGCGCCACGACCCTCATCTTCTCGATCATCATGTTGCTCGCGAAGGACCCCAATAACCCGTCCGCTCCCGCGGATCTCATGAGCGTCGTGAAGGATCTGTCGATTCTGAATGCGCCCTTCCTGCTCGGTCTCGTCACCGGCGGCGCCATCATCTACTGGTTCACGGGCGCTTCGATGCAGGCCGTCTCGACCGGTGCCTATCGCGCGGTCGAGTACATCAAGGCCAACATCAAGCTCGACGGCTCGAGCGACCGCGCCTCGGTGGCGGACTCGACCAAGGTCGTCGAGATCTGCACCGATTACGCGCAGCAGGGCATGAAGAACATCTTCTTCGGCATCTTCTTCTCGACGCTCGCCTTCGCCTTCGCCGACCCGCCGTTCTTCATCGGCTACCTCATCTCGATCGCACTCTTCGGCCTCTATCAGGCGATCTTCATGGCGAACGCAGGCGGTGCCTGGGACAACGCCAAGAAACTCGTCGAGGTCGAGCTCAAGATGAAGAACACCCCGCTGCACGAGGCGTGCGTCGTCGGCGACACGGTCGGCGATCCGTTCAAGGACACCTCGTCGGTCGCGATGAACCCCGTCATCAAGTTCACCACCCTCTTCGGCCTGCTCGCGGTCGAGCTCTCGCTCCAGCTCGTCGACAAGCCCACGCTCAAGTGGGGCCTGTCGGGCGCGTTCTTCCTCGTGTCGACCTACTTCGTGTGGCGCTCGTTCTACGGGATGCGCATCAAGTCGCTGAAGAGCTGATCGCTCAGTCCTGAAATCGCATTGGCCCCGAGTCGCAAGGCTCGGGGCCTTTTCGTTTTCAGGGCTCGGCTGGCGACCGCGGCAACCTCACATCGCGTTCGAGCAGGAGGCACATGCGGGTCAGCTCGGCCCACTCGCGCAGGCGCGCATCGACCGCGGCCCGGCTCATCGAGACCGCCTGCGGACCGGGCTTGCCGACGAGCGCGCGACTCGCCTCGGATGCGGCGATGAGCCGCGCGCTCACCGCCTCACGTGTCATCGCCACCATGGTGGGCCTCCTCGAGTCGTTGCAGATCCCAGAGGTCCTGCGGGCGTCCGGCGGCGAGCTTCAAGGTTATGAGGCCGTCGCGGCTTACTACGCTCAGGTTGCCATCGAGGAAGCCCGCGCGGACACGCGACCCCCATGGCCCCGCGAGCACTTCATCGGCGTGCAGGAGATCGAGCAGCAGCGGCTGGCCATCGACGAGCTTCGAGACCCGGGTAATCGAAACGCCACTTGCCGAAAATCGCATCGGTTGCGCGACGAAGACGAAGCCGCAGCGACGGGCGGCGGCGAGCACGTCATTGAGCGCCTCGGGCGGCACCAGCAGGTCGATGTCCTTCGTCGCGCGTGGCGCCCCGTGGATCGCGACCGCGAGCGCCCCACAGACGGCATACGGCAGCGAGGCGGTCTCCAGCTCGTGGACCAGCGCCTTCAGCTCATCATAGAGGTCCATATTCGGAGCCTGCCGCATCGCGTCGCGAATGTCATGGAGTGCGCGCGTCGGTGCTCGCCGGTACGTGTCAGGGGCCCGAAGTGCCGCAGTCACTGAGCGGTACGAGCGCGCCGCCGTCACCGAGCTCGACGGTGCGGTCGACGCCGGCGACCTTCACGATGTGGCTGCCGCGCGGCAGGAACAAGGTCTGGACCTGGTTTGGGCCGATCTCCAGATCGAGGCCGCCCGCGCGCACCTTGATCGTGTCGGCGCTCGTGCACGTGCCGAACGGACCTTCGAGTACCAGCGGCTGGAGGCCGGAGGTGAAGACCTGCGGGCCGCAGCCGAGCTCGATCACGACCGGGCCCGAGCCGGCCAGCGACAAGGCGCGCGTTTCGGTGCGGCCGTTGTCGATGATCGTCAGCTCGATGTCGCCGCGCGGCAGGTTGAACGAGCGACTCTCGCCCGGGCGCAGGACCGCGAGGAGCTGGTCGCCGAGCCGGAACTCAGCGGGCCCACGCAGGCCTGCCCGGCAACCCGCGAGGTGGTTCACGAGCTCGACCGGTTCATGGGTCGGGGTCGGGGCGCAGCGCGGGTCGCGTTCGCCCTTGGGGTCGTCGGGAGTACCCACGCACAGGCGCGCATCGTTGATGACGTCGGGAGGTGGCGGAACGGTCGAAGCCCCGGTGGCGCCGCAGGCGAGGTGCGCCGCGGCGACGACGTAGACGGTGATCGCCCGGGCGAGGTGAACGCCGGTTTGAAGCGTCGTTGGAGTGGCTACACGAGGTCGCATCGGCGGGACTGTTGCAGCGTTGCGCGCTGCCGGCAAGCGTTCGTGTGGTGCCGACCCAAGGCCACCTCAGGCCGGGAGGACTTGAATCCAGGGCCACCCGGCGCGACTCTATGCGCCGTGTCGGCCGCGCCCGGACATAACGAAGGACCCTCGGTCGCAGCCCCTGCCGCGATCGATCGGGGTGCGTTGACGCGTGCTATCGCCTGGGCCAGTGCCGCTTACAGCGCATGTGATGTGTGCGCCGAAAAGTGTGGGGTCGACCGCACGGTCGGCCCGGCCGGCGTGTGTGGCCTCGGTGAGGCAGGCCGCGTCTACAAGGAGTACCTGCACTATGGGGAAGAGCGCCGCCTCGTGCCGAGCCACACCGTCTACCTGTCGGGCTGCAACTTCCGCTGCGCGTTCTGCAGCGACTGGGCCCAGGTCGACGCACCGCAAGCGCACGGCGTCACGCTCTCACCGCGGGCGCTCGCGCTGCGAATCACGCAACGACGGGCCGAGGGCGCACGCAACGTGAACTTCGTCGGCGGGCTGCCCGACGTCAACGTGCTGTATCTCCTGCGCGTGCTCGAGCACGTCGCGGAAGACACCCACGTCGTCTGGAACACCAACCTCTGGACGACCGAGACGGCGATCGACCACCTCGTCGACATCGTCTGGACCTGGCTTGTCGACGTGAAGTTCGGCAATGACCATTGCGCGCGCAAGCTCTCGCAATCGAAAGACTATTGGGCGACGACAACGCGCCTGTTCGCGCATCTTCAGGCCCAGGTCGCAAGGCGCGCACTTGCGGCCGCGACGCACAGCGCCCCCGGGCGCGCCGTGCTGGTGCGTCACCTGCTGATGCCTGGCCACCTGGAGTGTTGCACGAAGCCCGTGCTGCGTTGGCTTTGCACGCACGCGCGCGGCACGCCCGTGAACCTGATGACCGGCTATCTGCCCTATCGGCTCGGCGCGAGCACGCAACCGATCGGGCGCCGCGTGCCGAGCGCGGAGGTCAGCGCGGGCGTCGACTTTTTTCGCGGCCTGGGCTTCCTGGACGCGATGGTCGACGGGCAGGACGCGGCGGAATGTGCTTTCGTAGGCACCGGTTCGAGCGCCGACGTCACGGTCGTTGCGGACGCAACGCAGCGCGAACCTATCTGACAGGATCGCGGCGAGCGAGACGGACATGGGGATGAGACAAGGGAGCGGTATGAAGGTCGCATCGATGAGCGCGCGAAACAGTGCCGTCGCCGGGCTCGTGGCATTGGGGCTCGTGCTCGCGCCGGTCGCGCACGCCGAGTGGCCGTTCACGCTCGCGACCCCCGACAAGACGGCGGCCGCGCTGGTGACGCCCGTGCGCGTGTACAAGCTCGGCGGCACCGCGCGCGAGAAGGCGTCTCCATGGGACCTCTTCGGTGGCGACGGTGCGCTGATCATGCCGGAGCTGCTGGCGCAGCTCGCCGCCGACACGAAGTTGGACGCTGTTCGCACGATCCTCCTGAAGCTCGGCGAGGTGGCGCTCGGACCGGCCCAGGCGGAGGAGCTGGCGACCGCGCTGCTGACCGCCAAGAAGGCGAAGAAGCGGGTCGTCGTCTACCTCGGTCGCGGCGACCTCGTGTCGCTCTTCGCGAGCGCCCCGGCCGATCTCGTCGCGATAACGCCCGAGAGCTCGGTGTTCGCGCCGGGTCTGCAGGCCGAGATCTCGTTCTATAAAGATCTCCTCGGCACGCTCGGGGTCGAGGCCGACATCGAGTCAGTCGGCCAATACAAGTCTGCGATGGAGCCGTTCACGCGCACGACGCTCTCGGACGCGGCGCGCGAGAACCTCGAGTCGCTGATCGACGGGCTCTACAAGTCGCTCGTCGCGGGCATCGGTCAGCCGCGCAAGCTCGACCTGGCCAAGGTCGAAGCCGCCATCGACAAGGGCCTCCTGACCGCGGAGGCGGCCAAGGCGGCCGGCCTCGTCGACGAGCTGAGCTACTGGGGCGAGCTGCTCGAGGCCGAGACGAAGGGCAAGCCGGGCGACGCGAGCGTGGCGTGGCCGATCGCGAATGGCACTCCAGAGTTCGGGTCGATCTTCGACATCTTCAAGCTCATCTCCGGCGACAGCACGCCGCCGCCCGAGACCGAGCCGAAGATCGCCGTGCTCGTGGCCGAAGGGCCGATCGTCGATGGGCGCGACCCGAGCGACTTCATGAACACGGACAACGTTATCGCGGTCGAGGACTTCCTGGACGAGCTGCGCGCGATCGAGAACGACCCGATGGTGAAGGGCTTGGTCGTGCGCATCGACAGCCCGGGCGGCTCGGCGCTCGCGTCCGACCTCATCTGGCGCGAGCTCGAGCGGGTCGGCAAGAAGCTGCCTGTGGTCGCCTCGATGGGCAACGTCGCGGCCTCGGGCGGGTACTACATCGCGGCGGCGGCGAAGAAGATCTACGCCGACGCGACGACGCTCACCGGGTCGATCGGCGTCTTTGGCGGCAAGATGGTCTACGGCGGCATGCTCGAGAAGCTCGGCGTTCACACGGTCGTCATCGCGCGCGGCAAGAACGCCGGGATGTTCTCGGGCCTCACGCGCTTCTCGGACTCCGAGCGCGAGGTGATGCGCGCGAGCATGCAGCACACCTACAAAACGTTCGTGAACCGCGTCGCCAAGGGCCGCAGCATGAGCTTCGACGCGGTCGACAAGGTGGCCCAGGGGCGCGTGTGGACGGGCAAGCAGGCGCTCGAGGTGGGGCTCGTCGACAAGCTCGGCGGCCTCGACGAGGCGGTGCGCGAAGCGGCGCGCCTGTCGAAGGCGTGGTCGGCGGGACAGGACCCGAAAGTGCAGCTCTACCCGAAGAAGAAGACGCTGCTGGATCTCCTCGGCAAGAGCTCGAGCGATGTGCAGCGGCTCCGCTTCGGCGGGCACCTGATGACGCTCGCGAAGGCGTTGCCGGCACCGATCGCCGGGCCTGCGGGACGTCTTGCGCGGGTCGTCGAGTCGCTCGTCGGTGATGGCTCGGTGTTGGCAATGCTTCCGATGGCGATCGAGCTGCGGTGATCCGCCAGGAGGCGTGTGCTCACGAATCGTTCGTTGCTTTGGCCGAGCCAGCTCGGGCGCTACGCTTGCGAAGAGCGGAGCGCGACGGATAAGCATGTCCACGACCCCCTCTGACACCCTGCACAAGCGCGGAACCGCCCTTGGGATCGCCGGTCAGGCGTGCCTACTCGGTGCGTGGCTGCTCGGCGTGCTCGGGGCGCTCTCGCCGAGCCCCATAGGGTTGCTCGGGGCCGTCGCGGCGGTGACCGGGATCGTGCTCAGCTGCGTCGCCTTCTTCCTGATGCGCGCTCGCTGGGGGGTCCTTGGGCCGGTCGCTGGCTGGCTCCTGTCGCTCGGTGTGGGGGCGAGTGTGGTGCTGTTCCTGGCGATCCCGGCGCAACGCGAATGGGGTAAGCTCGGCGCGATGCTCGGCGCGATTGGAGCGCTGGCGGTCGTCATCACGACGAGCCACCTCATCGCGGGCGTGGGACTTCTGCGTCGTGGCTCGGGACCGCTCGGACTCGCCGTCGTCGCGATGCAAGCGCTGGTGATTGTGGTCGGCCTCGTGTGGCTCGTGGCCCACGTGGAGCTCGGTTTCGTCGCGGCCATTGCTTCATTCGCGGGGCACGGGGCATTGCTGGCGGGGTTTATCGCGATGCGACGCCCCTGACAGTGTCGCCTGGCTTCGGATCCAAACCGTGATGCAGCGTCGCTCCTTCGGTCGCTTGTGCGCCGTACGACGAGTACGGCTCCGCGCTTCCTTCAGTCGCTCCTTGCCTCACGATTCGTCTCCTTCGCCATCCGACATTGTTTAGAGCGCGTCGCTCAGCGGCCGCCGCGGAAGCCGCCGTCATTCGAGCCAACGATGAAGTCGAGCTCCTGGTTTTTGCGGCCGGCGGGGCGCGACGCCTCGGCGATACGCGCGGCGCGGCGCTTGGCGCGCTCCGCTGAGATGCGGGTCGGGGTGATGGGCTCCGGCGTCGTATGCGGTTTGGGCTTCTTGTCGTCGTCGCTCATCGGATCGCTCCCGTCAGGAGGTGCGTGCGCGCGACCATCGGTCGCGAGTCCCATGCATTATGGGCTCCAAGCCCCCCGAGCACAACAAGCGGTCGAGAATTGATCGAGGTTTGACGACGCCTGGGCCTGGCCGGGTTAGATTCCGACGATCGTGCGCTCGTGCGCCGACCTGGGCTCACGCGGCTGTCGGGTCGCCCTTCTCCGGGGCTGTCGCCGATGTTACCCCAGGCGCGCGGCCCCCACAGAGAAGCCCACGAGATGTCGATCCGAACCGTCGCCAATCACCGCAAAGCGAACCCAGGTTGAAGGCCTTAGGCAGGATGGCGAAGCCTGGACTGAAGGCCCGCAAGATCCTCGTCTGGGCGACGACGTTCGGCGCGGACCTGTGGTCGCTCACGCGCTGGCTTGCTGGGCGCGACGATGTCGACGTGCGCGTCGTGCTCGAGAACCCGGCAGGCTTCCGACGCGAAGGCATCGCCTCGCTGTTCCCGCTGGCGGTACCACTCGTGCGCCGGGGGCCGGTCGAGAACCTCATGGGGATCCCGGGATTTCGCCCCGACATCACGGTCCTCGACAATCGTGTGCCGTTGCGCGGCGCCTCCGACAAGGGGTTCGTCCTGTGGCACGGCTTCGGCTGGAAGGGCCCCAACGACCGCGACGAGTTCCGCGTCCTGCACGCACAGCTCCGGCGTGCCTGGGGCGAGCCGCTGGCGGCGAACCCGAACTTCCGCTGGTCGTGCTTTGGGCCCTGGGACTTCGAGCACCGCACCGAGGTCTCGGGCTTCCACCCGAGCAACTGCCGCATCGTTGGCGCGGCGTCGCATGACGACCTGCGCGTGCCGTTCGAGAAAGGCCGCGCGCAGGCGTTCTACCCGTTCGACATCGTGCGCAGAAAGACGGTTCTGTTCGCGCCGACGTGGCACTACGGCGAGGTGTTCGCCCACTGGGGCAAGGACGCCGAGCTGTTCGAGCGGGTCCTTGGCCACCTCGGACGACGCGGTGTGAACGTCATCCTGCGACTGCACGACTCCTATCGTTTCGAGCCCGCCTACCGCGCGTTCCTCGGCGACCTCGCGCGGCGCCACCCGCACGTGCTCCTGAAGTTCAAAGACCAGCACCCGGACAACTTCCTCGACCTGCAGGTGGCCGATACTTTGATCACCAACTACTCGTCGATCGCGAACCTCTACTACGCGACGCGCCGACCAACGCTGCACATCTACCCGGTCGCGAACGCGGACGAGTCGTTCACGTGGCGGACCTACACGCTGCTCGGCGTGCAGAAGCGGCAGGTGAAGAACGCGCGCTTCGTCTGGAAGCTACCGCCCGAGGACCACGGCGGGCTCCTGGCGCACGACTTCGAGACGCTGATGCGGCAGCTCGACCAGGCGCTCGACGAGCCGGATTGCTGTACGGCGATCGCCCAGTCGTTCCTCGACCGGCACATGCTCGGCGCCGACGGCCGCAACTGCGAACGGATCTACGCCGCGCTGACCGAGCTCGCGAACGCCTA
>Ga0105049_10003264_pt1 | contig 19195 bp, 12 predicted proteins | sample MAT06_FD_78087 | JGI IMG/M metagenome (GOLD analysis project Ga0105049, IMG submission 78087) | Freshwater microbial communities from Lake Fryxell liftoff mats and glacier meltwater in Antarctica - MAT-06 | ecosystem: Environmental > Aquatic > Freshwater > Ice > Liftoff microbial mat | place...
CAACTAGCGGCAGCAGTCGTGGCTGTTTCACCTACCTGTTCAGCACTTGCCACTAGCGTAACAGCACCGTAGGTTGGGCAAGTTTCATCTGCCCAACATCAATTGCCAGTGAACTATGTTGGGCAAACGATAAAACCATTTACCCAACCTACGTTTTGACTGTGTGCTTTTAGATATAAACTCCAGTATTGGCGGGGGCTTTCAGCAATAAATTCCTGAAAGCCCCCGCCAATACTGGAGTTTCTTTTTGTAATAGCGGCTTTATTCGCGCCTCCCCATGCATAATCGCTCCCGCACCATCACGTCGCGCGCATTTCGCACCGCACCGGCCTCGCGGCGTCAGTTTGTTGTGAAGCCATTTAATCTTGATGGTGCGCTCTTCTGGGCATGGATAGTATTGCTGTGCTGGGTGCCGATTCCACTCGGCAGCGTAGAGCCGTGGGCGTGGGCGGTGTTAGAGGTGGGCGTGTTCGCTATTCTCACAGCTTGGTGCATCGGCTATGCGATGAACAAGGTTAGCCCCAGCGACGCGTTTATACACGCTAAATGGTTTGTTTGGTTTTTAGTCGCCTGGCTTATCTATCAGCTTATTTACCTGTTGCCCATGCCGGTGGATATGATTGCTCTACTTTCCCCGCAGACCGCTGCATTGCATCGTGAAACACTCCATATTGACGGCGGTTGGCGCACCCTAGCACTTGATCCCCACGCGGCACTGGCAAGCTTGCTGCGCTCGCTGGCTTACGTGTCATCGTTTATCGTCACCTTGCTGGTAGTAAACACAAGTGAACGGGCGCGGCAGCTACTGTTTGTACTGGTAATGTTTGCGCTGGTGATGGCGACGTATGGCATCTTGATGCATCTGAACAGCGTACGTATCAACTGGTTTGGCTCAGCAATGTGGCATGGGCCTGTCGCAAGCGGCACCTACTTCAACCGCAATCACTTCGCGGGCTTTCTGGAAATGACCTTGGCCATGGGCATTGGCCTCTTGATTGCGGATTTGCGCGACCGCAAGGCCACGACGTGGAGGCAATTTTTGCGCCATTTTCTGGAGTGGATTTTTAGCCCGAAGATGCGGATGCGCTTGATCTTGTGCGTGCTGGTGATCGCGCTGGTCAGCACCCGTTCGCGCATGGGCAATACCGCGTTTTTTGCGTCGCTGCTGGCGGCGGGCATCATTGGTGTGGCGCTGTCACGCCATGCCACACGTGGGACTGTCGTGTTGCTTGTCAGCCTAATTGCGATTGATATCTTTATTGTTGGCTCATGGTTCGGCGTTGAACAACTGGCGCAGCGTATCGAAGCGACCAGCATCATGCGCCAAGAGGTCGGTGTGCCGGGGGCGCAGGAGTCCGTTGAGCAGCGGCTAGATGCAACTAGCAGCACCATGTCGATAATCAAGGACTTTCCCGTTCTGGGCGTAGGCCCAGGGGCGTGGTATGCGGTGTTTCCCGGCTACCGTAGTGAAGAGGTGACGCAAGGATTTTTTGAGTATGCCCACAATGATTACGCACAGATGGCAGCCGAATTTGGCTTAATCGGATTTGGCTTTCTTGGTGTGATGGTGGTGTGGAGTTTTATTGTAGCGTTGCTAGCGCACGGCAAGCGGCGAAAACCACTCATGCGCGGGCTGTCTTTTACCGCCATCATGGGAATTATTTCCATCATGATTCATTCGAGCGTAGATTTCAATTTACAAATCGCGGCGAACGCGATGTATTTCATGGTGATCTTGGCGCTGGGATGGATCGCACTTTATTTGGAGCGACGGGAGGCATAAGACCTCTGCACGACCCATTAATTTCCGAGGTTTAAACCGCGCCGCACTGATTTTTTGACGGAAATAATCGGGGCAGACACTCATGGCACTCGGTTAATGGAAATAATGGGGTCAGACCCTGAGGTTTCCCCACATATATTCCATATAAATCATGCTCTAAGGGAGGGCTGGTCCTGCGGTGTTTTATAGGGATAGCGTCACCACCACAACGCCAGCTTCTCCCTTTTTAAAGTGAGGTTATGCGGGATTTTCGTTGAAGCGAAGAAACAGTCGCCGTCGCAAGCACGTAGCACGTAGGTTGGGCAAGATTTGTTTGCCCAACAATGGGCTACCGCATCACGTTACGTTGGGCTTCGCTTTGCTCAACCCATCCGACGAAGCTGTGTTTATCAAGCGTTGTGGCCAATGGATGAATATGGTTGGTCATGAAAACATAAGCATGAATCGCTAAGCCAAACCGAACACTAGCCTCAACCAAGGCATCGCGGAAGAATTGAGAATCTCGGCCATTGGCAAAGATAGCTTGGCGATTGTTGCCACGCTAGATGATGTGTTGTGGCTGGCCGGGGATGACGAAGCGGGGAAGGCGTGCCATGAGGTTTATGTTTTTTTGGTAAATTAAATTAGGAATAATACGGGATAATGGAGCCTTACCCCATTTACGCCTTCCGGGCTACTTGCTTTGGCGGACGAGTTTAGTTCGTCGCGTAGATTCGCCCAGCGCCGACGTTTTTGGTGATTATACGAATTGGCGTCAGGTTGAGGTTCAGAACCGCAATCGTGTCATCGGGAAATGTCACGTAGAGTTCTGTGCTTCCAAGTGTTAACTCGTAGGCAAAGAACGTGCCAGTCGGCTTTGCGAAGAACGCAGTTTGCACGAGCGCCGGAAGGGAGTACAGGCGTACGCCCTCTTGGCTTGCGACGTACAGACCGCTTGTTCCGACACGGATACCATACACATATAGTTCACGAGAGGTACCAGCATTGGACGTTGCGAGTGATCCAGTCTGAGCACACGTAGTGGTGTTAAACAACAACACGTCTTTTTGCGAGGAACTTGCGTCCCGGAAGACGCTCACGTACGCAGTGCCGTTTGCGACATCCATGTCAAACGCTTCCGAACCAATTGCGCAGGTACGCGTGAGTGTCTTTGTGGAGATGTTCACCACACTGAAACTCGACGCAAGGCCTGTTGGAGCCTGGTTCATGACGTAGACTTCATTTGCACCCACCACCATGCGCGACGGGATACGGTTTCCAGCTTGGTCAAGAGCAATGGTTGCGGTGCGAACACCGCCCTCCACTACTTCGAGTCTGCCAGAGGATGCACCCGTACCGAGAATAATTCCTCGGCCGTAGAACACCGTACCGTTTGCCGTGCACGCGACAGGAGCACGGACAGATGTCTCATCTCCAAGCGATGGGCCGTTTGTGATAACCGCCGTGTCGATGTTGTAAAGCGGGAAACGTAGGTTGCCATTTGGATCAGCAACGTTCGCAAACCGCGCCCGTGAAGCAATGTGAACATTTCGCGTCATCGGGTTGTAACAGAAACCATCGACTTGCGAAAGACGTCCTGTGAATTGTGTCAGGTCTGAAATCGTGCCAGTTGCGGCATTGATCACAGAGACTGGCACTCCACCATTATTTACAGAGGACGCTATACCCATGAACAACAGTTTTGGCACGGGAAGTGACGCCATGCTTGCGGTTACTTCCGCAAACGAGGACACACCGGCAGTTGCGTTCACTGTGACACGGAACGTGCAGGGTTGGCCTGCAGTCCACGATGTGACGGGCGTCGCAGTGATGGTACCGGTTGTAACACCGGCAGTCAGCTGTTGGCCCTGTGTTGCAACCGAACCATTACAGTTCGCGGTGATTGCGTGCGACACGTATGTGCCGTTCGCAATCGTGAATGTCGCCGTCAGGGGTTGTGAGGTGGCGACGTTTTGCTGGGTCTGCGCTGGCGCGGTGATGGTGACTGAAACGATCGGCGCAGAGTTGCCCACGGCGCTATTCGTTGCGCCGCCACAAGAACCAACCATCCCCGACAATGACGCAGCGACGGCCGCCGTCAGTCGGCCATTCGCCACTTCCGCATTCAAGACGGCTTGTGTAATTTTTCCAGTGAACGTGCGCCACCAGTTGTAGGCCAACGACCAGTTCAGCTTTGCAAGAATGTCGTCCGCCGTCACCGCTTGAAAATTTTGAGGCGAACCCATCCCTTTCTTATTGCAGACGTCCGCGGCGGTGCCGTCTTTAACGGTGAGCTTTGCCTCTACCCGCTCGGGGCTGGTCGCTGAGTTCCGCTGCTGCCCTACCCATGTTTCCGCGCCCGCAGGAGATGCTTGGCTGCAGACGCAAAGTGCAAAAACCCAGATAGTCAGTGATTTCATATTCAGCACGCTTTGGCGAAAAATCATTGCAATGGAGCACGATTGTAGCTTGGAAGACGCTGGTGCATTCTGGGGCGAGCGCTTCTTGCGATATCGCCCCGGATTGCGTTGCACTACATCCCGACTACTTGCTATATCAACGCGGGTTGGATGACCCCCGATTGGGGCGTCGACTTGGACGACAAGCAAACGCTGCTTAGTAAACCGCGAGACTGGCGAGAATGGGGTCGGCGAGACCGGGGACAGATCTAACAATCCAACATTCATAATCATTGTTGCTCCATCGCGCGAACCGCCATACTCACCGTCGACCCAATTAAACCGACCTCACACCAGACCGAGTACCAAGAGCCAATCGTTGCGATCAGCATCGTCAACATAGATATCGTCACGCCGATCCCCGCGAAAGGTAACGTGAAAAAGAAAGCCGCAAATTCTAGTCGGCGATGTCTAACCATTTCGGTAGTTAGGATAGAGGGCGTTGGGAAGATATGGAATGTTAGACTCGGTTTTTGGGCAGTCGGCGTTGTGGTCTCTAATGCCTATTTTATGGCAGCGTCCCTGCCACGGAGTATGGTTTTCTAAAGCCTCGTCGCGGTATTTTTCGCGAACGGATTATCTAAAATTAATGCAATTTTAATCTTGCTCAAGACGCCCCCAACACCCCATCCGTCAACGTCAACGTCCGCTGCATCCTCGCGGCTAATATTGGGTCATGGGTGACCATGATTAACGCGGTGCCGATTTTTTTATTTAGCTTGAGTATCAAATCAAACACTTGATCCGCAGTGCCGCGATCTAGGTTACCGGTCGGCTCATCGGCGAGCACGCAGGCGGGTCGCGTGACGAGTGCGCGGGCGACGGCTACACGTTGGCGCTCGCCGCCCGATAACTCGCCCGGCTTATGCGTCAATCGATGCGATAGGCCGACATCGTTGAGCATTTCGGTGGCCTGACGTTTGGCATCTGCCGCCGTTAATTTGCGCTCTCTGGCACCGATTAGTAGTGGCATGGCAACATTTTCTAGGGCGCTAAACTCAGGCAGCAAATGGTGAAACTGATACACAAATCCAAGCGCTTTATTACGTAACTCTCCTTGCGCCACGGCCGATAATTTATCCATGCGCGAGCCAAGTAACGACACTTCACCTGCGGTGGGCGCATCGAGCCCGCCTAGGATGTGCAGCAGCGTTGATTTACCGGAGCCAGATGCGCCGACGATAGCAACTGTTTCGCCTTGGTGAATATCGAGCGCAATGTCGCGTAACACCGGCACTTTCATGCTGGCTTGGGTGAATGTTTTTGTCAGCCCACGGCACTGCAAAATAATATTGTTGTTATTCATAGCGTAGTGCCTCGGCTGGATTAACTTGCGAGGCGTTGTAGCTTGGATAGAGCGTGGCGAAAAGCGCTAAAACCAATGAAATTAATGCCGTCACCCAGACATCCGCCCATTTCAAATCACTCGGCAGCGAGCTTAAAAAATACACTTCTGGTGACAATACGCGAAAGCCAAATGCGCTCTCAACCGCGGTGACAACGCTACCAATATTGAGCGCGAGTAGCACGCCACCGACGACCCCAATGAGTGTGCCGATTACACCCACAATCGCGCCTTGCACAATGAATATTTGCATAATCAACTTGGGCGACGCGCCCAGCGTTCGCAATATCGCGATGTCGGGGTGTTTATCGCGTACCACCATGACTAAGGTTGAAACTAAATTAAACGCCGCCACCGCGATGATGAGGGTGAGAATAATAAACATCATGCGTTTTTCAATTTCAACCGCGCGAAAATAAGTGGCGTGTTGGATAGTCCAATCTTGTACAAGGCCGTCAATCTTGATGGTTTGCTTGAGTGTTCGCGCAATCGCGCGTGCATCATCAAGATTAGCCACTTTCACGCGCAGCCCACTGACATTTTCGTCAAGCCTGAATAGCACTTGCGCATCGCGAATGTGAATGAAAGCAAAATTTGCGTCGTACTCATAGTGTCCCGCCGAAAAAATACCAACAACGATAAAGCTGCGTAATCGTGGCACCATGCCTGCGGGTGTAATCGAGCCTTGTGGGGTGATGAGTTGAACTTTTGCACCCACATTCGCGCCTAGTGCACGGGCAAGTTGTTCGCCCAACACAATGCCGTATTCACCGGCTTTTAATGCGTCCAATCGGCCGATTCGCATTTGCTTGCCGACGTCAGACACTGCATCTTCTTGCAACGGATCGATCCCGCTTATTTGTACGCCGCGCACGCTTTGGCCGATCGCTAGTAAGCCCTGCCCGTTTACATATGGCGCCACGCCCACAATAGTTGGCTGCGCTTTTACGTCGCGCATCGTCTCTTGCCAATTTGTTAAACCCTCATCAAAACCGATAATTTGGATGTGCGAGGCCACGCCTAAAATTTTAGCGCGCACTTCTTTTTGAAAGCCATTCATCACCGACATGACCGTGATCAACGCGGTAATGCCTAAGGCGATGCCGAGCATGGAGGCAAGCGAGATAAACGAAACAAAGCTAGAACTTCGCTTGGCGCGCGTGTAGCGTAGGCCGATAAATAATGAGAGTGATTTCAATGGAAATTCCAACAAATAAAAAGTTAAGCGAGTGTGCCATAAATGGCCGGTTGATTTAATTTTGATTTTTCCCGTCAGATTTGGTTGCGTGAATTTGAATGGCGCTCGACGAACTCTGCCCCTCCCCTGAGTTTTCCCCAAAAATCTTCCATATAAATTTTGCTACTAGGTGATTTATTGCAAGCTTCGAAGCTTCGTAGCTTCGTAGGTTGGGTTGAGCAAAGCGAAGCCCAACGTAACGTAATGCTGTAGCTAATTGTTGGGCAATCAAATCTTGCCCAACCTACGTGCTCGCGACGGCGACCGTTTCTTCGCTTCAACAAAAATCTCGCACAACCTCCCTTTAAAAAGGGAGGTGCTGGCCTTGTGGTGGTGACGCAATGTCTACCAAACACCACTGCACCAGCCCCCCCTTAGAGCATGATTTGTATGGAATATTTGAGGGGAAACCTCAGGCTCCTCCCCACTTTCCTTTTTCAACGGGAGACGCCAGATTAGCGGCTGTTAATATCGACTCAGCTTAATCGGCTTAAATGACTACCTTTTGATATGACGCTTTATTGAACTATCCTATCGACAATTCATTAAGCCCAACAAATGCACTTAACTATCCTCACTGCTGATTTATTGCCGCCGCTGCGCTTTGCCCCTCCGGTTGCCACCCCAAACCTTGATGCGCTCATCGGCCGTGCGACTGTCACCACCGCAGCCGGTCAGGCACTTGAGGATGCGCTACTAGCCGCGTTTAGCAATCAAGACAGCGCTGCAGCCATCACGGCGCGAATCGATATGCCTGCTGAAATTGGCACATGGCTGCGGGCAGACCCAGTACATTTGGCGGTGAGCCGCGACAATATTCAGCTTTATGACAGTCACGTCGTTAACCCCACCATCGACGAGATGACCCAAATCGCGGCGACGCTCAATGGACACTTTGCATCGGACGGTTTCAACTTTATGTTTCCCGATGCGGCGCGTGGCTACTTGCGTGTATTACCCGACGATATGCCCGAGACGACAGCGCTTTGGAAAATGGGCGGGGCGAACGTGTTTGACCATTTACCGCGCCAATTAAACGGCAAAACCAACTGGCGGCGCGTGGGCAATGAAATACAGATGCTGCTGCACGATCACCCCGTCAATGTAGCGCGTGAGGCAAACAGCGCAAACCGGCAATATCCCATCAACGGCCTGTGGCTTTGGGGCGGGGATGGAGGCAAAAACGGTGACGGCGGTAAGAACGGAGACGGCGGCGCGACCGCGCTAGCAATGCCTGCAAAATACCAACATCTTTTCGGCCGCTTAGCACTGGCGCGCGGACTAGCGAATCTACACAACATTGCAGCGTCTCCGCTACCCGATAAATTCAGCCTACCCACCGATGACAATAGTCTTGTCGTTTTTCACGCCCCTACCCGCGAAATTCGCTCAATGTCGCCGTTCGATTGGCAGTCGGCGGTCACCAATATCGATACAAATTGGATAGCACCCGCACTAGCCGCATTTGACGAAAAATTACTCTCATCGCTCACACTCATTGTGGCCAATGAATCAACCACGCTCACTATTCAGGCGAAGCGACGGTCATTGTTGAGCCGCCTATTTCAAAATACAAAAACGCTTATCGACTATGCGTGACATTCTTACTCGTGCCGTTGACGCCGCGCATTATGATGCACTCGTTAAAGACAATATCGACCCACGTTTAGCAAAACTCTATGCAGCGCGGGGTGTTTCAAGCATTTATGGCTTAAACACCAAGCTGGATGCGCTGCTTCCACCGCAACTATTACTCCACATCGACACCGCCGCGGCGTATCTAGCCGACGCGATTCAAGCAAAAAAGCGGCTCCTCATCGTTGCAGATTACGATGCTGATGGTGCCACGGCTTGTGCGCTTGGTCTACGGGCGCTCACCCAAATGGGCGCGATCGTGGATTTCCTTGTGCCGGATCGTTTCAAACTAGGTTATGGCTTGACGCCCGGCGTGGTGGATTTAGCGGCCAACCATTATGCCGGCAAGCCGGATGTGATTATCACGGTGGATAACGGTATCGCGAGCGTCGAGGGCGTGGCGGCGGCGAATCGTCAGCTTATTGATGTGGTGGTGACCGATCATCATTTACCGGGCGCGACGTTACCCGATGCGGCGGTGATTGTGAATCCGAATCAGCCTCACGACACATTCCCATCAAAGTCACTCGCGGGTGTGGGAGTGATGTTTTATATGATGTTGGCGTTACGCACTACGCTGCGTGTACGCCAATATTTTCAAGGCAAGGATGAACCCAATCTGGCTGACTTGCTTGATTTAGTGGCACTGGGCACGGTGGCCGACGTGGTGAAGCTGGAGCACAATAATCGTATCTTGGTGGAGCAAGGATTACGGCGTATTCGCGCCGGACGCTGCTCAGCGGGCATTAGCGCATTACTAAAAGTTGGCGGGCGACAACAAGCGCTGGTGACGACCTACGATCTAGGCTTCGTCATCGGCCCGCGCATTAACGCGGCGGGTCGGCTGGACGACATGTCAGTAGGCATTGCCTGCTTAACCACCAATGACGCCAGCATGGCCGAGACCTTAGCGGCAAAGCTGGACCTGCTAAACCGCGAACGCCGCGTGATCGAAACCGAGATGAAAGTGGATGCGTTAGCGACCATTGATGCGCTAGATTTAACCGAGCGCTATGCGGTGGCGCTCTATGAGCCAAGCTGGCATCAAGGTGTTATCGGCATTCTTGCCGGCCGTATTCGCGAAAAAACCAATCGGCCGGTGATTGCCTTCGCGGATGACACTAGCAACCCGGAAATGCTCAAAGGCTCTGGCCGCTCCATTGCCAGTCTGCATATGCGCGATGCGCTCGACCTCATCACTAAGCGCCACCCTGACCTGATTGATAAATTCGGCGGCCATGCGATGGCGGCGGGCCTCACCATACGGCGCGCAGACCTAGTGACGTTTGCGACCGCATTTGAAATCATCGCCCGTGAAATGCTCACCCCCGCTGACCTGTTAGAGCAAATTGAAACCGACGGTAGCGTCGGGCAAGGCGAGCTTGATTTTGATTTTGTGCGTCAACTAGAAGCACAAGTGTGGGGCCAAGGCTTTGTAGCACCCACTTACCACGCCACATTTAAAGTGCTCGCACAAAATGTGGTCGGCGAGAAACATTTAAAGCTAAGGTTAGGCCTAGGCAAAGAAACCTTTGAAGCCATTCGCTTTGGTTCACCAGAATCGGTAAGTCCTACTATCGACGCGGTGTTTCGCCCATCAATCAATACGTTTCGCCAAACCTCGGTGGTGCAATTAACGCTATCGCATATTGCAACATAGACACCAGCGCGGCGGCGTTAACGGTGCTGGATTCGACAGACCACGGCGTAGACATGCGTTGATCCCGCTTAATTAGCGGTGGGGAATAACCACATGCATTTGGCCCTCCCTTTTCAAAAGGAGGTTGGGAGGGATTTTAGTTGAAGCGAAGAAATCACTTCACTAAGAGGCAGCCGAACGAAATCCTTCCCAGCTTCGTAGGTTGGGTTGAGCAAAGCGAAGCCCAACGTAACGTGATGCTGTAGCCCATTGTTGGGCAAACAAAACTTGCCCACGTGCTTGCGACTGCGACTGTTTCTTCGCTTCAACAGCAGGCAGCCGAACGCAATCCCTTCCAGCCTCCCTTTTTCTAGGGAGGAGCGGATGCAGCATCATGCCGACAAGATTTTCACAACGGCAATCGGAAAAACAGGACTTGTACTAAAAACTCACCCCCTGCCAGCGGCTATAATTTAGCCTTCAAATTTTTAAGTGCGCAGGAATCATGGAATCGGATCAAATTAACGCCATTGGCAACCACCTGATTGATTTATCGACTCGCTTGGGTGAATTACGGAGGTATCTTTGACGTTGATACTAAAGTCGCTAGACTCGCCGAAGTCAATCGCTTATCTGAGGACCCCGCTGTGTGGGGCGATACCAAACGCGCCACTGAATTAGGCCGCGAAAAAAAGCTGCTTGATGGCATTGTAAATACCATTGAGACCGCCACCGCTGGCGTAAAAGACGGCCAAGAATTATTTGATCTCGCCAAAGATGAATCGGACTTCAGCACGCTGGACGCGATTCAAACCGATACCGTATCAATCGAGAAAGCGGTGGCGGATATGGAGTTTCGACGCATGTTTTCGCATGAGGCCGACCCTTGTAGCGCATTCATCGATATTCAATCTGGCGCGGGCGGCACAGAGGCGCAAGATTGGGCGGCCATGTTGCTGCGCCAATATTTACGCTATGCGGAACGCAAAGGGTTTAAGACCGAAATATTGGAAGAGTCCGCAGGGGACGTTGCTGGCATTAAGAGCGCCTCGATTAAAGTGACCGGCGATTATGCCTATGGCTATTTACGTTCAGAGACTGGCGTACATCGACTGGTGCGTAAGTCACCGTTTGATTCTTCCGGTGGTCGCCACACGTCATTTGCGTCGTTGTTCGTGTACCCGGAAATTGATGACTCGATTGAGATTGAGATCAACCCCGCCGATTTACGCATTGATACCTTTCGCGCCTCTGGTGCGGGCGGTCAACACATTAACAAGACTGACTCCGCCATTCGTATCACCCACGCACCAACGGGTGTGGTGGTGCAATGCCAAAATGATCGCTCGCAACATCGCAATCGTGCGGAAGCAATGGCGATGTTGAAATCAAAATTGTATGAGCTTGAAATTCGCAAACGTCAGACCGAGCAAGATAAATTAGAAGCGACCAAAACGGATGTGGGCTGGGGACATCAAATACGTTCCTATGTGCTCGACCAATCGCGTATTAAAGATTTGCGCACCAATGTAGAGACCAGCAACACCCAAAAAGTGCTTGATGGTGACTTAGATTTATTCATCGAAGCGAGCTTAAAGCAAGGCGTGTAATGCACGAAATCAAATCACACCGCCACTCAAACACCTTCCTCCGGCCAACGGCGAAAGCGGTGAATTTAGGCGAAGGGGCGAACGCTGAAAAAACGGCGAGCGTTCAACAATGAATCCGCCCACACACTTGGTCGAAATCAGCACGCCCGTTAAAAGCGAACCCATCTACACCCCACCCTACTACAACGACCTCACCGCCACCCTCAACCACGCATGGGCCTGCCTTACGCGTGGTAGCGCAGACAGACGCTCCCCGTTCCATGCGCCAGTGGTGGCGACCATTGGGCTTGATGGCACACCGCAGCAGCGCACACTGATTTTGCGAAAAGTGGATGTCGCGTCGCGCACGCTGCGTTTTTTTACCGATACGCGCTCCGCAAAAATTGCCGAGTGGCGGCAGAATCCACGTGTCAGCGTTCTGACCTATAGCGCCAGCGATAAAATCCAGCTGCGGCTAAGCGGCAGTGTGCGTTGTGAAACCGACTCAGCGCTGGCAGATAATTGCTGGGCAAATTTGCGCGAGACTGCGCGTGCGGGCTATGCACAAAATGACGCGCCAGGTGTAGCGATATCAACCCCTGATGCCGATTCGCCAGTGTCAGCGCTCATCAACGTCGCACGCGATAATTTTTGTTTGATTCATGTTGATGTTGATTCGCTTGATTGGGTATTTCTCTCTTCCCACGGAAATCGACGCGCACAATTTAGCTGGCCCGAGGGCGTACTCAATACCCAATGGCTTGCCCCTTGAAAGTAAAAAAATGACAAACAACACCGAGCCCACTAATCCAATGCTCGACGACAACCACGTCATCGCGGAGCGCAGACTAAAACTCGCCGCCATTCGTAAAGAGACCAACGGCCACGCATTTCCAAATGACGTACGGCCTGAGCACCATGCGGATGCACTGCATGCTGAGTATGGCGAGCTGACCAAAGAGCAATTAGCGGAAAATTTATCGCCGCCCAAAAAAGTTGCTGGCCGCATCATGCTAAAGCGCGTCATGGGCAAGATGGCGTTTGCCACCATTCAAGATGCGACCGGACAACTACAGCTCTATGTGACGCTCGAAGGGGTGGGCGAAGCAACCATTGAAGCCTTCAAGCATTACGACATGGGCGATATTGTAGAAGCCGTAGGCACCATGTTTAAAACCAAGACGGGTGAGCTATCGATTAATTGTAGTGCCATTCGCATGGTCACCAAATCGTTGCGCCCGCTACCGGAAAAGTTTCATGGGCTAACGGATACCGAGCAGCGCTATCGGATGCGCTATGTGGATTTGATGGTAAACCCAGAGGTCAAACAAACGTTCATCACACGTTCAAAAATTGTCGCAGAAATTCGCGCATTCATGGTGGCCGCGGGCTACCTAGAAGTTGAAACACCGATGATGCATCCCATCCCCGGCGGCGCGGCAGCCAAGCCCTTTATCACGCACCACAACACGCTCGATATGCAGCTCTACCTGCGCATCGCTCCAGAGCTTTATTTGAAGCGGCTGGTGGTGGGCGGCTTTGAGCGCGTGTTTGAAATCAACCGTAATTTTCGTAATGAAGGCATGAGCGTTCGCCACAATCCTGAATTCACGATGATGGAGTTCTACATTGCGTATCGGGATTTTCATCATCTGATGCAATTCACTGAAGATATGTTTCGCGATGTCGCGATGAAGGTTATCGGCAAAACATTATTTGATTATCAGGGCATGCAAATTGATTTTGGCAAACCGTTCGCACGCCTCACCATGCCTGCTGCGGTGAAACAATATTTCCCCGAATACGCGGCGGAAAATTTGCATGATATTGAAACGCTAAAAAGGCTATGCAACAAGCACCACGCGCAAGTCAAAGCCAGCGACACCATCGGCACGCTGCAGTTAAAACTCTTTGAAGAGACCGCTGAATCAAAATTAATTCAGCCCACCTTCATCGTCGATTATCCCGCCGAAGTCTCACCACTCGCACGCCGCAATGACCATAACCCCGCCATCACCGATAGGTTTGAACTCTTCATCGCCGGACGCGAAATCGCCAACGGCTTCTCCGAACTAAACGACGCCGAAGACCAAGCCGCCCGCTTTTTGGAGCAAGTCAAAGCCAAAGAAGGCGGCGATGAAGAAGCCATGCACTTCGACGCCGACTTCGTGCGCGCACTTGAATACGGCATGCCCCCCACCGCAGGCGAAGGTATTGGCATTGATCGCCTAGTGATGCTCCTCACCAATTCGCCCTCAATACGCGACGTGATTTTGTTTCCGCAATTGCGGGCGAGCGATGTTGGAAAATGATGTCGGGAAGTGATGCAGGGAATTGATGTTAGAAGGTAGCGCGCGGCAATGATGTTGGCAACTGCTGTAGGGAAGTGATGCGTGCAACGACCTTGGTGAATGATGTCGATAAAGAACATAGCCGATTGACACACCCGCGCTCCGCCCCTCCTTTTTTAAAGGGAGATTTTCCATTAGGGCTTGAGATGATAACGAGGCTATTTTTGCGTCTGTTTTATGTTAACTGACCGATGGATAGCGAGCTATTCAAGAGGAAGAAACAGGAAAGACGCTAAAAATAGTCGGTTAGCACTCAAATATTCCCGAAGGGACGCCTAATGGAAAATCTCGATTAAAGGGCGCCTTCGAGTGATTTTCGTTGAAGCGGCGACAGCGTAGAAGCTATGAAGCGCTGCGCAAGTTGTGCGAAGGACTCTGTTGGACGCGTTGTAATAACCACCTAAAACATCAGCAGTGCACCCCCCATTCAATGGGCGCTTTCAGGCGATACCGCGGATACCTGCTAGATCGGGACTTTACTTTCTGGACGACGCAATGTCCGTGTGCATTGCGTTGTCGGTGTAGCGAATCAGGCGAGCCAATCTCCAATTGCAAAAGCCTGTCATTCCGAACGCCTGGGTGAGGAATCTTACCCACGTTGTATTGCGCCGTAGTCGGTCAGATAGATCAGCGAAGAATAAAGCCACGCGTTGTCGGAATAGCAATTCGAGCGAGCCAACTCGACCTGTAGCCAGCGTAGCTTAGATCGGCGCCACACCATTACGGTGTTCGCGCCGTTTCATCTGTAGATATTGGCCGCGCTCAATTTCGTGCAGTTGTTGAGGATAGCGCTCGGTGGCGCTAAACCAATCATTAATACGTTTTTCAAATTGCATCGGCTTCGAGACCTGCAGCGCGCCTAAATAGGCTTCCACTGCCAAGTGATAACGCATGACATTGCGCTCCACCAACCCTAGCAGTCCATCAACATAAATGCGCTTGCCGGTTGGCTCAGTGCCAATGATGGTGAAACCGACTTTGCTACGCGCCAATGTGTTCAGATAAGCCTTCATCAGAAATTTCGCACTGCCGCCAAAGCCATATGAATACGATAAGTGGATAAACGTGTGCCCCGATGGTGTTGGCGTGGCTTCAAGCTTTATGCGGTAATCACGCGTGCCTAGCGGCCCAGTGTTTGCCGATAAATTTACCTGCAAATAATCAGCCTTGCGAATGCTTGGTTTCCAGATGAATGCGATAGGATAAGTCTCACTTTCTTTCTGTTCCTCTTTTTTGCCAGCACGTATAAGTAGTGTTGGTGTCGCCGCTGGATTACTGGCGTCACGCTGCAGCGCACATGATTTGGTGTTTAGATGCAATATCAAAATATCGCACCACGCTTGCGGCGATGCAAGTGCGGCACTCACCGTAGCAAACGAATGTTTTACCTCGGCATAAACGTCGCCTTGAATAATTTCTGCGGATTCGATTGACTCAATTAACAGCGGAATTTTGAAAGGACTACTCGCCATGCGTTTATCAAGCGAGTCACGCAATTGCAGCAGCGATTCACCTGAAGGTAGCGCGCGTGAACCTGTATTTGTTGCTGCCGCGCTAAGACCGCAATGCCCAATCAAACCGATTGCGGTAACAAAAATAAACGCTGAAAAATTTAAACCTGCCTTATTCATCGTTTTCATCATATTCGTCATATGCTCTGTCATAGCCAGTAAGCCCAGAGTCGAGCCGCACGTTCTTTTATGCGATGAAGAATAGGACGGTTGTTCCAGTCGTCAAGCGTGACTCGTTGGGATGCTGCCAAATCGGCTTCAAACATTTTTAACATTTGACGACCAAACCCAGCCCCCAGCACAATCGCCACCACTTCGTCGTTATGCAGAAAGCTTCGCCAATCTAAATTACTGGAGCCGACGCTCGACCAGACGCCATCAATCAACACCGTTTTAGAGTGTAGCAATCGATCGCTACGCTCATAGATTTCAATGTCGGCTTTCAGCATACCGCTGTAATAAGAGCGTCCCGCATGAAAAACCAAGCCTGAATCCGTATGTCCAGGTAATAATATTTTCACCTTTACGCCACGTTTCACCGCCGCTTTTAAGGTGTTAATAAATTGCATGTCCGGCACAAAATACGCGTTGGTAATAAAAACTGACGTTTCTGCATGGGTGATGGCTGATAGTAATGTCGTATAAATGTCTGCTGTTATTTCATTATTTGCGTTAACGTTTTTATTCACATCATCGGATGAACTCGCAATTGCGCGAACGACTTCCTTGCCCTCTTCTTTGAGTTGTGGGAAAAACTTTCTATCTTTTAGCGGTGCACCTTTTTGCTTCGCCCAAGTTGATAAAAATAGGCGCTGAAAACTTGCGACTACCGGCCCACTGATTTCAATATGGGTGTCCCGCCAAGGCGTATTTTTCTCGCCATTTTTAGCGGCTGGTTTCGCTACTTTGTGGCGGCCAAACGATCCACTCGAATAGACTGAGCTGATGTTCACGCCGCCTAAAAAAACCGTTTTACCGTCCACAATCAGCAGCTTGCGATGGTCGCGCTGATTAATATCCCAACCTTTTTTGGCCTTCAGCGGATTCACTGGATTAAATTCCAACACAGCTCCACCAGCTAGTTTCAGCTCATCAAAGAATGTGCGAGGCATGGTAATTGAGCCGACGCTATCGTAAATTAAATTTACCTGAACACCAATGCGCTGCTTATCGAGTAATAACTTTACAAAGGCGCGACCAACTTCGTCATCTTCGATAATGTAGGTTTCAAAATTAATGTGATCTTTGGCCACCAAAATTGCCTGCGCCATCGCCGCATAAGTTGCCGGGCCATCTTGAAGTAAGCGTACTTTATTGCTAGTGGTTAGTGGCTCATCAACGACTGCATTTTCGAATGCAAGATGGCGCTCAAATATGCCGGTGTCCGGCGCGTTAAGCGCTAGTCGGTCCAGCACAATTTGGCTTTGTTTCGCCGTGAGCGCTCCTCGCGAGCCCTGAAGTTGAATCTCGGACGGCTTTGCTTGCTTTGCCTGATTAGGCTCGGCGGATGTAACGGCAACTGACTGCTGTGCCTCACTTAACGTAGGCAGCGTGCTGCAAGAGGCAAGTACGAACACGCATAAGCTTCCAATCAGGCTCGACCTACACCTGCAACCTAATGCCCGTAATCGTCTAAATCCATTTTCTTTCAACTCGTCTCCGCTCAAGTTGTGACCGTTGAATTGCATTGCTTATTTGCCGACGATGCTCGGCAGGTGATAACGACATAAATTAGAAAGCAAAACACGACTATGACAATATCTAGGCTAGATAGATGTAGGACATTGCCGACGTTAATGATGGATTCGCGGCGCTGTTTTGCAGGTCTTATGTTGACCTTACGCTGCGTTGGAGCGCGCAAGTGGGACAAGCCATCCACTACAGACGACAGTATCTGGCTGGATCATTTAATTTAGAAACAGTAGTTGGAAGGGTGTGTTCGACAGGGATACCCCCCATGGGGGAGAAAAGTATAATTTTTCGGACTACCTAGCAAGGCCTCATTCGGCAAACACAGATGCAGCAGATCTTATCCTGCAAGGGGGAGCAACGCGGCTAGACTGTTTGAAAAATTGCGCAATCGCACCTGTAGCGTGCGTCACCACAGAAGTGAACGGGCTAAACAGTTAAACTCCAAACGTTGGCCAGTTTTATATCTGCCTTCATTTATCTCTCTACCCTAGCTGCCTCGATTGACTGGCCTTAATTTATTGGCCTCAATTTATTGGCCTAAATGCAGCTATTCGTCAGTAAGCTTGATTATCAGCTGTCATGTTGTTTCAGGCATTCTTGATTGGCTAACTACCCAGCCCTTTTCATTTTGCATCAAACAATTGCCCGAATACACGCGCCACACCAAGCAGGATTAGGGGTGAGATCAACGCTGATTGCGCCGCCGTGCGCTAGTACGATTTGGCGGGCTAAGCTTAACCCCACACCCGAGCCGTCAGGTTTAGTGGTGAAGAATGGCAAAAATACTTCATCGCGCAATTGTAGCGCGATGCCATCGCCGTTATCGCGAACTTCGATCAAGGTGCGGCCACTGTAGGCGGCGGCGAAATGCAGGCTCACACGCGGTTGTCCACACGTCCTGTCCGCCGCGCACGCCGCTTGCGCGGCATTGCGTAATAAATTGATGAGCACTTGTTCAAGTAGCTGGCGATCGGCATTGGCTTCTAATGTGAGCGGGCTTTGGGACATTTCAAATTTAACTTGCGGCCACTCGGCGCGAAGTAGCAACGCGAGATCGGCAGCCAAATCTGCGATTAAAAATGGGGTACTTTCAACCACTGGCGCTTGTGCGATTTCGCGGTAGCGCTGCACAAATTGCATGAGTCCATCGGCGCGTCTGGCGACGGTGGCGACCGCCTCGCTTAGCGCTTTTGTGCGTTTATCGTTTGCGAAACCGGCATCGATATCAGCGGCCATCGCGTTTGCCAATGCGGCAGCCGAGTGTGCAATTGAGGTCACCGGCGTGAGTGAGTTCATGATCTCATGCGTGAGCACCCGAGTGAGGTTACGCGCGAGCGTCATCTCGGCGGCGTCAATATCGGATTGAATCGGTTGCAGCGCGATTAAACGCTGTCGGCGTCCTAGCCTGATGATCGATGTTTGGCGCATGCGCATTCGAATCGGCGCGTCGTCATTCGGCGAGAGTGTGGCTATGCCGCTGGGTTTGTCGTGCCGAATCACATCGCGCATCTCATTGACAAATTGAGCACCGTATAGATAAAAATTTTCGAGCCGCTGTCCGCTGGCGCCTACCCGGACAAACAACCGCCGCGCGGCGTGGTTAAGCAGCTCAACGCGCTCGTCGGTATCGATGGCGAGAAGCGGGATCGGCACATGGTCTATCAATGCCGAAAGATGCGCCACGCTCGCGTGCACATCAGTGGTGTCGTCGCGCTGGCGTTGAAGCAGCCGCTCGAATGCATTCATCAATTCATCGAAGCCCGCATCGCGTGGCCCGCTACCAAATGCTGGCGTGAAATCACCGAAATGGAGGGCATCAATGAGCCGTGCGAGTTGATGATTCGTCCGTTGAACGACGCCTAATAGCGAGACAAACAGCAACGCGCTTACGCTCGCCAAGGTGAATGCGGTGGCGAGCATTGCGGGCTGTAGCCAAGCCCATACCGCGAGCGCTGCGGCGATATTCATTGTAGCC